>MDTC01223183.1_pt1 | contig 10089 bp, 8 predicted proteins | sample 811181 | NCBI WGS metagenome assembly MDTC01 (sample SAMN05326644, study PRJNA326480) | marine metagenome | isolation source: seawater | place: Pacific Ocean: North | collected 2011
CTATTAACTTGCCCGAGTGGTGGAATTGGTAGACACAAGGGACTTAAAATCCCTCGATAGAAATATCGTGCCGGTTCAAGTCCGGCCTCGGGTACCAATCAATAATAAAGTATATAGATTATTGTTTTATATTTAATCAATTATGAAGCTGGATAACATCATAAATACTGAGGTATTAAATAAGATAATTATTTTAAATAAACTTCATCAACGAAATGAATAAAGGTCAGTCTCTAAACTCAAACAATCATTACTAGTCAATTTATAACGAAAAAGACACAAGAATACTATAAACTTAACATATATATTAATTATTAATTTTTTATGAAAGAAATATATAACGATAAACACAATGATAATGAAATAGACTTTCAAGAGCTTTTCCATGTACTTTTTAAAAAAAAATGGACTATTGTTTCTTTAACAACTTTTGTTTCAATTATTGGAATTATTTATAGTCTGTTATTACCAAATATTTATCAATCAAAAGCTTTGCTAGTTACTGTAAATTCATCTAGTAATTTTTCTAATTCTGGCAGCAGTAGTAATGGTCTTGCAGCTCTTGCAGGAATCAATCTTCCTTCTGGAGCCGAAAAAAGCAATTCTGATAAAGCCCTTCAAAAACTGAATACACTTAGTTTTTTTAAAGATAGCATAATGCCAAATATATTTTTACCAGATCTTATGGCATTTAAGTCCTGGGATTATCAAACAAATTCATTGCTCTATGATGAGAGCATTTATGATAAAAATAAAAATACATGGTCTAGATTACCAACTGCTCAACAGAGTTTTGGGGTATTTTTAAGTCAACATTTAAGCGTAGATAGTGAAAATGGTTTTATAACAATTGCCATAAAACACCAATCTCCACTTGTTGCAAAACAATGGACGGAGGTGATTATTGATGAAATTAACGCATTTTATAGAAAGAAAGATAAGTCGGAGTCAGAGAAGGCAATTATTTTTCTCAATAAGCAAATAGCAATGACTGGATTATCTGAAATCAAACAAGTTATTGCAGAATTATTGCAAGAGGAAACACAAAAATTAACTTTAATTGAGGCCAGTCAATCATATGTTTTTGACTATATTGATCCCCCAGCAGTAATGGAATATAGGTCGGAGCCAAACAGGACTTTAATTGCAATAATAAGTGTTTTCTTGGGAATAATTTTTAGTATTCTGTTAATTCTTATCAAACACTTTAATCAAAGAAAAAATTCTTCATAGAATTGTATTTATTTTTTATATGAGTTTGAGAGTATTTGTAGCAGGGCATAATGGAATGGTTGGATCTTCAATCATTAAACACTTACAAGAATCAAGTGACTGCACAATAATTACTGCTGATAGAAGTGAGCTTGATTTGCTTGATCAGATTAAAGTAAGAGAATTTTTACATAGAGAAAAGCCGGACCAGATATACATGGCAGCTGCAAGGGTTGGAGGTATTCATGCAAATAACTCTTTACCTGCTCAATTTATTTATGAAAATTTAATGGTTGAAGCCAATGTTATTCATGAGGCTTGGTCTGCAGGTATCAAAAAACTACTATTTCTAGGTTCTAGCTGCATATATCCAAAATTAGCGAATCAACCAATGCCAGAAAGTACATTACTTTCTGGTCATTTGGAGCCAACAAATGAGCCATATGCTATAGCTAAAATTGCAGGAATAAAACTTTGTGAAAGCTATAATCGACAATATGGAGTAGATTTTAGGAGTGTTATGCCTACAAACCTTTATGGCCCTGGAGATAACTATCACCCAACCAACAGTCATGTGATACCCGCTCTTATTCATCGTATTCATAATGCAATGATTAATAATGTTGGCGAAGTTGCAATTTGGGGTTCTGGTAATCCAAGAAGAGAATTTTTGTTTGTGGATGATATGGCAGCAGCATGTGTTCTAGTTATGAATAAAAATCTGGAAGATTATCAAAAATACATTAAACCCATGGAAAGTCATATTAATGTAGGAAGCGGAACTGATATAACAATAAAAGAATTAGCAGATGCTATTGTTAAATGTATTGGTTACAAAGGTAAGATTATATTTGATTCTTCAAAACCTGATGGAAGTCCACAAAAACTTATGGACAGCTCTAAATTAATACAAATGGGATGGAATCCAACTTATGATCTCCATCAAGGACTTAAAATAGCATATGAAGATTATTGCAATCAAAAAATAAAAAAAATATAAGGAATATAAATGAATAAAAATGCAAATCCTAAGGTGGCTTTAATAACAGGCATAACAGGCCAAGATGGATCTTATTTAGCTGAATTCTTATTAGAAAAAGGTTATGTTGTGCATGGAATAAAAAGACGTAGTAGCTCATTTAATACTGATAGAATTGATCATCTGCATCAAGATCGTCATGAGGGTAAACATCCTTTTTCTTTGCATTATGGAGATTTAACAGATACTAGCAATCTAGTTCGAATCATTCAGGAGACACAACCTGATGAAGTATATAATTTAGCTGCACAGAGTCATGTAGCTGTTAGTTTTGAAAGCCCAGAATACACAGCCGATGTTGACGCAATGGGTACATTAAGAATACTAGAGGCCATAAGAATTCTTGGTATGGAAAAAACAGTCAAGTTTTATCAAGCCAGTACTTCCGAGCTATATGGGTTAGTTCAAGAATCTCCTCAAACAGAAACAACTCCATTCTATCCTCGAAGTCCATATGGGGTAGCCAAACTTTATTCTTACTGGATTACTGTTAATTATCGTGAAGCATACGGAATGTATGCATGTAATGGAATTTTATTTAATCATGAGTCTCCAAGAAGAGGTGAGACTTTTGTTACTAGAAAGATTACTCGAGGTCTTGCTAACATAGCTTTAGGAATAGATAAATGTTTATATATGGGAAATCTTGATGCTTTAAGAGACTGGGGTCATGCTAAAGATTATGTTCGAATGCAATGGATGATGCTACAACAAGAAAAACCCGAAGATTTTGTAATTGCTACAGGCGTTCAATTTACTGTAAGAGATTTCATTGCATGGAGTGCAAAAGAGCTTGGCATTTCATTAAAATTTGAAGGCAAAGGCGTAAATGAAGTTGCTATAGTTACAAAAATAGATGGAGATAAAGCAACAGTACTAACCGAAGGTCAAACAATAATGCGTGTTGATGAGAAATATTTTAGACCTACTGAAGTTGAAACATTATTAGGCGATCCAGCAAAAGCAAAAGAAAAACTCGGCTGGGTCCCTGAAATTTCAGTTCAGCAAATGTGCAAAGAAATGGTCTTAGAAGATTATAAAAAATCTCAACGCCAGACTATATTGATGAAAAATGGTCACAAAGAAACTGGGAGCTCTAATTGAGCACATTAAAAAAAGCATTTTATTTACTTACACCAATAGAACGAAGAAAAGGGCTGATTGTTTTAATATTAGTAATGGGTATGGCTATTTTGGAAACACTTGGAGTTGCTTCCATTATGCCATTCTTGGCCGTTCTGGGTAATCCAGAAATGATTTATACAAATATTTTTTTAACAAAACTATTTGATATAGCCCAAAATTTTGGTGTCACCACTCCTGATAATTTTTTAGTTTTTTTAGGTTTAAGTGCATTTAGCATAATTATTTTTTCTGCAATATACCGGTCAGTAACTCAATATATTATGAATAGGTATATTGAAATGCGAAGATTCACAATAAGCAAGCGCCTGCTTGAAAACTATTTAAAGCAACCTTATTCTTTTTTTCTTGATAGAAACAGCAATGAAATGACTAAAACTATTCTTTCTGAAGCAGATCATCTTATAGGAAATGTTTTTAGACCAGCATTTAATATGATTTCATATCTAATAGTTATGCTAACTCTTTTAACACTTTTAATAATCATAAACCCATTGGTTGCAATTGCCGCAGCGGCTTTGATGCTCTTTCTATACGCTTTAGTATTTCAAAGTCAGAAAAATAAACTAAAAGATTTAGGTGAAATTAAAGTTTTATCAAATAAAGAAAGATTTATGGCTGCTGGCGAAGTTTTTGGTGGTGTAAAAGATATTAAATTGAGAGGTTTTGAAAAAAATTATATTAACAGATTTAATAGACCATCCATAGAGTATGCACGAACACATGCTGCTCGTGAAACAATACAACAAATTCCTAATTATATGATTGAAGCTATTCTTTTTGGCGCAATGTTATTGCTTACCGTTGTTATAATATCAACTTCAGGAGGGTTGAATGGAGATGTTCTAGGGTATGTGTTACCCCTGTTGGGTTTATATGCATTTGCAGCCCTTCGTCTTAAGCCTGCAATCACTATAGTTTATCAAGGTATTGTCAGTCTAAGTTATAATAAGGCTGCAGTTGATGACATACATAATGAATTAAACCTTCACATACCGGAAGATGCACAAACAAGAAATAAACCAAACTCTTTAAAGGCTCAAAGAGTTATTTCTTTAGAAAATGTTTCTTATACATATCCAAACTCACAAACTCCAATTTTTAAGAACCTAAATTTAGATATTAAAGTAGGTACCGCTACAGGTATAGCAGGCACAACTGGAGCTGGAAAGACAACACTGGTAGATCTTATCCTAGGCTTACTTAGACCAACGAATGGAAGTATATCAATTGATGGAGTTCCTATATCTGATAGTAATCTAGGAGCATGGCAGAAGTTATTGGGATATGTTCCTCAAAATATATTTTTAACAGATAGCACGATTTATGAAAATATTGCATTTGGGGAGCCTGTTGAAAAAATTGATATGAAGCATGTCGAACATTGTGCTAAGTTAGCCCAGGTACACAATTTTATAGTAAAAGAACTTCCAGAGAAATATGATACTTTAGTTGGAGAAAGGGGTGTACGTTTATCGGGAGGTCAACTTCAAAGAATTGGGATTGCAAGAGCTTTATATCATAACCCTGAAATTTTAGTTTTTGATGAAGCTACTAGTGCGCTTGATAGCGAAACGGAGCTTGCAGTTATGGAAGCTATAGATAATCTTGCTAAGCAAAAAACGCTTATAATTATTGCCCACAGAATAGAAACACTTAAGAACTGTGATAAAATTCTTTTATTAAGAAAGAATGAAATAAGTACTTATACAGATTTTGATAAATTAGCTAGCATTATTAATCACAAGGATGATTTTACTCAGGGATAATGATATTAAAAAAGCAAACAGCAAACAAACAAGAGATTGAATCATGGAATAATGATGGGTTTATTTTTATTAAAGGTGATGAAATTTTTGATGATGAAACAAAGAAAAAAATTATCTCAGAGGTTGATGATATGGATAATTGGACTGATCAGATCGGAAAGTCTTTTTTTTATTACGAAGAAAGTATCGATTCATCAAGAGGAAAAATTCTTAATAGAATAGAATATTTTTTTGACTATTCAAAATATCTTAACTCAATATTCAGAGGAAATGATTTTATAAACTATATTTCATCATTATGTGGACAAACTCTTGTTTTATATAAAGAAAAAATAAATTTTAAATATCCGGATACATCAGGCTTTGAACCTCACCAGGATGCACAGGCTGGCTGGGATCAACATGGGCATACTTTTCATGTTAGTATTGGTGTTTCAATTGACCCTTCTAATAAGAAAAATGGAGCCCTTGAGTTAGTAAGAGGCAAACACAAAAATGGTCTTATTGGAAATATGTTTGAACCAATTTCTTCTGAGGTTGTAAACTCACTAGATTGGGAAATGTTTGAAACAGACCCTTTAGATTTAATTATATTTAATTCATACACGCCACACAGATCATCAAAAAATTATTCAAATAATAGACGACGAATGTTATTTTTAACATACAATTTCCTTAGCGAAGGTGATGCAAGAGAGGAGTATTTTCGAGATAAAAGAAAATCCTTTCCGCCTGATATTGAGCGCGACAAAAATTCCAGTTATTCATATAAAATTTAAAGGAGAGAATATATGATTAAATTGCCTAAGTACAGTGATCAGGTTATGTATGATGCAGAAACCATTTTTCATTTGTATATGAAACAAGAAAGGTTGGCTAAATTTATAGTCCATTATGAACTATTTAAGCTTGCAAATGAAATTCCAGGAACCATGATTGAATGTGGTGTATTTAAAGGTACATCATTGATGCGGTTTGCAATGTTTCGTAATTTACTTGGTACAAATGCATCATCAAAAATAATAGGATTCGATGTTTTTTCTGATGACTATCCCACAACTGAATATGAAGAAGATAATGAACAGCGCGAATTTTGGATAAATAGTGCTGGAGAAAGTTCAATATCAGTTGAACAAATGTCAAAAATTATGAATGAAAGAGATATCCATAATTTTGAGTTGATTCCTGGTGATGTGCTAGAAACAATACCTAACTATGTTTCTGAAAACCCAGGCCTAAAAATTTCTTTGTTAAATATAGATATAGATTTTGTTGAACCAACTTTTTGTGCATTAGAATATTTTTATGATTTAGTAGTCCCTGGTGGAATTATCATATTTGATAATTATGCAGGTGAAGGAGATTCAGGAAAGTTTCTTCATGGAGATACAAAGGGAATAGATGACTTTTTTAAAAATATGGATGTTGAAATTAAAAGGTTCCCATTTGCAGCTAGACCTTGTTATATGATCAAAAAATAATTCTTGAATAAAACTAAAAAACTATAATTCTACCTATTCATAAACTATCAGGTAAACTAAATAATGAAAAAAGTATATGTCTCAATGGTATGTGATCTATTGCACGCAGGTCATATTAAAATCTTAGAACATGCATCCAAACTTGGCAATGTAACTGTTGGATTACTAACAACTGAGGCCATCGAAGAATTGGGAGAGCGTGCCTTCTTAAAATACCAACAGAGAAAAGATGTGCTCCAGGCTTTAGGTTTTGTTAAAAATGTTATTCCGCAAAAAACTTCGAGTTACAAAGAAAACCTATTTAAATTAAAACCGGACTATGTTGTGCACGGAGATGATTGGAAAACAGGCCATCAAAAAATTATTCGTGATGAAGTTATATCAATTCTAAATGAATGGTATGGCGAATTGGTGGAACTTCCATATAGCAAAGAAATTAGCGATTTAAGTTTAAAGAATCAACTTTTAAAATTAGGGCTTACTGGAAATACACGACAGTCAAGACTAAGACAGCTTCTTAAAATTAAACCTGTTTTAAGAATCATGGAATGTCATAACGCTTTGAGCGCATTGATAATTGAGCATGCTTCTGTTGAAGTAAAAAATAAAAAAATTAATTATGATGGTTTTTGGTCCAGTTCACTAACCGAGTCTACTGCTAAAGGCAAGCCTGATATTGAAGCAGTTGATATGACTTCAAGATTATCTATGGTTAATGATATATTTGAAGTAACAACTAAGCCAATGATATTTGATGCAGATACAGGAGGAAAAATAGAGCACTTTGAGATAGCAGTTAAAAGTCTTGAAAGGGCTGGTATAAGCGCAGTTGTAATAGAAGATAAAAAAGGTTTGAAAAAAAATTCTTTGCTTGGTAATGAAGTTTCCCAGGAGCAAGATAGTATTGAAAATTTTTGTAATAAAATCAGAGCTGGAAAATCTGCTCAGATGCTTGATGATATGATGATAGTTGCTCGGATTGAGTCTCTAATTCTTGAAGCGGGTATGGATGATGCACTAAAAAGGGCCACGGAATACATTAATGCCGGCGCAGATGCAATAATGATTCATTCAAGACACAAAGATCCAGAAGAAATCAAAACATTTATGCAATCTTTTAGGGCTGAGGATAAAGATACTCCTGTTGTTGTTGTTCCTACAAGTTTTAATACAGTTACAATAGATGAATTTGAAAAGATGGGAGTCAACATTGTTATTTATGCAAATCATATGCTTAGATCTGCATACCCTGCAATGCTTAATGTGGCTAACAATATTCTCAAACATAGTCGAAGCATGGAATCTGAAAAAGAATGTATGAGTATATCTGAATTACTTGAGTTTATACCTGGAACCAAATAATGATTTCTCCACAAAAATTTGTAGAAGCTCTTCATGAAATAAATATCCACTTTGTGACAGGTGTTCCTGATTCTTTGCTTAAAGAAGTTTGTGCATGCATAACTGCTTCACTTGATAATAATCAACATATAATTGCTTCAAATGAAGGTGCAGCAATAGCTCTTGCGATAGGACATTATCTTGGCTCTCAATCACCCTCACTAGTTTATATGCAAAATTCAGGTATGGGTAATACCATTAATCCTTTAGCGTCATTAGCTGACAAAGCTATTTATTCAATACCAATGATTTTAATGATTGGATGGAGAGGAGAGATCTTGGATGATGGTTCTCAACTTCAAGATGAGCCTCAGCATGTTAAACAAGGTGAAATAACTTTAGAGCTTCTCAAAACTATGGAGATTCCATACCAAATTATAGATAAAAATTCTAATGATATATCATCAATTTTAGCTAACGCAAAAGAAGAGACTGTGAGAAGGCAGAGCCCTGTTGCAATAGTTGTTAGGAAAGGAACCTTTGAAGATTTTAAAAGTGGTGAATTTTGTTATGTACAAGATTATGAGCTAGCAAGAGAACAGGCTATAGAAATTACACTTGAACTTTTGCCAGAAGGTTCACCAATTGTTTCAACTACTGGAATGATATCTCGTGAACTATACGAATTAAGACAATTGAAATCAACTTCAAAATTATTAGATTTTTTAACTGTTGGTGGAATGGGTCATGCAAGTAGTATTGCTGCTGGAATTTGTATCGCCCGCCCAAATGAAAAAGTTATTTGTATTGATGGAGATGGTGCTTTGCTTATGCATAGTGGAGCTCTCTCAAACACATCTAATCAAGATAATTTATTACATATACTATTAAACAATGAAGCACATGATTCAGTTGGAGGACAGCCCACTAAAGGTAACGAAATAAATTTTCATTCACTTGCAAAGACCTTTGGGTACAAAAATACTTTTTTATGTTTCTCAAAAGAAGATATAGAAAAAAGTATAATACAAGCTTTAAATACTAAAGGAAGTACATTTATTGAAATAAAGTGTAGAAAAGGTTTTCGTCAAGATTTAGGAAGGCCACAAACTAGCCCTCTGGAAAATAAGCTAAATTTTCTTAAATCAATGCATAAGTTATGAATATTAAAGATCAAAAAATCTCAGAGTTAATTGAAAAAGTTAATCAAGAAAAACCAATTTTTACTGCTGGCCCTGCATCATTAGTTTTTGAAAATGTAGCAGCTTTAAAAAACTGTTTTGGGCGTGGAGATAAAGATTATGATTTAACAGAGAATGAAGTGCTTGAAATGCTAATGAAAATGAGTGGCCATTCAAAAATTGCAAGACTTCAGGGGTCTGCAAGCTTAGCATTAGAAATTATGATTAATAATTTTGCTTATGGAAAAGTATTAATTGTAGATTCAGGTTATTATTCAGAACGTCTAGACAGCATGGCAAAATCAGCTCAAAAAATATATCGTAACATTACAGAAATTCATAATGTTGATTGTAAAGATCTGGATGAGTGCACTGGTAATTATGATTGGATTATTTCGTGTTACACAGAAACGAGCAATGCTACGCTAATCCCTATTCTCAAATTGAGAAGCCTTGCAGATAGAACATCTTCAAAGTTAATGATAGATGCCACAGCATCTATTGGTCTAGAGGCAAATCATGAACTCTCAGATGTTATGGCATATAGCTCATGCAAGGGTCTTTTTGGTCTTACCGGAGCATCTTTTATTTCTTTTAATGAAATGCCTGCTAACGAGGTTAATTCATTTTATTTAAACCTTGAAAACCATCTTAATCGAAAAATGACAGGACCATATCATTCTATATGTTCACTTCATTATGTATTAAAGAATCATGATTTTTATAAAGAAGCAGTTCTTGAAAATAAAAAAAGATTTTTAAGCATGTTTGACGAATGGTTAATTCTACCGGCAAAATACCAACCAAATTTATGCACATATATTTCTTGTAAGGTTAAAGCGACAAATTCCAAAACAATACTGTATTACCCTCGATCTCTTAAAGAAGGAAGTGTAGTTTGTCATCTAGGTGAAGTTTACTTA
>MDTC01256247.1_pt1 | contig 10089 bp, 6 predicted proteins | sample 811181 | NCBI WGS metagenome assembly MDTC01 (sample SAMN05326644, study PRJNA326480) | marine metagenome | isolation source: seawater | place: Pacific Ocean: North | collected 2011
CGGCATCCGAAAACCGTGAATCGTGAGAAAGACGATCCAAACCCATGCTGCCTGCTGCGTATCACGGATAACTGACAGCCCGGGCATGAAGGACATTAATCCGTGTAGTACGATCCCAAGAAGCATGGCAACGGCTCGAAGGGCATCGAGGTCGTGTCTGCGAACACTATCATTTGAAAACGTGAGTTTTGGCATCAGCATCTAGCTAGTGTCTGCACGGCATTGGACGGTCTAGTCTACCGACTGGTCGAAAAATGAGAAATCGAGACAGGTACCATGGATGTTGCGTGACGAGATCATCGTCTGGTGCTGCATTTTTTTGCTTAAATATTTTTTCATTTTTGTTGAGCCGTTTATATTTTACGACTAGGTTTCCACTTTTTTGAGAAGAGACTATTCTTCGAAACTCAAACCAGGTGAGAAGGTCTTTTGTCTTCACGTATTGTTGAAGTTGTCGATTATTTGATCCAAGAATTTCAACAAGTTGATCCTGATATCCAAAGAGTTTGAGCCGAGGCATGAAGAGATGATTGTTTCCTGCACCCTCAGTCCTGATATTGGAGAACATTGAAAAAGCGGTTGTCGTCTTGAGGCTAAGATACGGACAGGCCCCATTTAGAACGACAAGAAACGGAAATATCCAGAGAACGCGGATAGGACAAAGTGGCGGTGATGGAGTATTTCGCCAGCCCATCGTTACAAGAGTCGGCACATATGTCGCTACTAGCCACGTAGCGAATAAAATCCACGTATAAAAACCAATTGCATTTGCAGCTAAAAAACCACCACCATTTTTATAAGCACGAATCTGTAAAAAGCATGCAGTGCCAAAAATAAAAACGCCAGCTAATTTTGCAGCAAGAACGCCAAACTTCGGCATTTTTTGCCAGGTTCGAAATGGATCTTCTTGAGATGAAAAAAGGATTACGGCGTATAACGCATAGAGTAGATGTGAAAAGCTGTAAATTCCACCATGTGGATGCAGCGCAAGAAACCAATGGAAAAATAGCCCAAGAATAACAGCAAGAACCCGCGTTCGACGCCACCATAGACCAATCGGAATTGCGATCTCGATCAGAAGAGTGCCAATTATTGTTGGCCAGTGTATCCATGTACTTGATGGGATGATGGGTACCGAAACGGCAAGTTCTTTGTGCATTGAAACAGCACAACTGACCGTAGGATCCAAGAAATCATAGTTGAGTTTATGCAGTACGGTAAACAGATACATAATAATAATCGAACTTATTATGACCGGTCTCATCTGTTCATAAATTGCTGCACGGAGTTCGACGGGCGATAGACGTTTTTGCCAGTTACATGTAGTGACGGCAAGAACCGTACCCATCATGGAGGCATGGATGAGCATTTCAAAAAAGATATGATTTGGCACAAAGGGAAGTCTTTGGAACCAGAACATGAGACTGGAGAGAAGAAAAAGAAAGAGGACAAGAATAGACCGTGGAAAAAAAAGAAGAGCCAAGGTTGCTGCCAGAAGTGCTTGTCCGGTGATCGTGCTCATCCACCACGGAAAGGAAAGCATGTGAATAAAGCTGACTGTCGCAATTCCGATGCCGATACAACCGAGGCTTGCATCGGGTGAATGTGTAGAAGAGCGTGTAGTAAATTGGTTGGCAGTGTCTTTACTCACAGTAGTCACCAAGCATTTAGTCTAGCGTGAATGAAAGAGAAAAATACGATTGTTATGGTGATTGAATCTGATTTCAGGCAGAAGCAGTGGTAGAGAATATAGATATTCATGAGTGCCGTTGTTCATCTCTAATTGCCAGTTGTATATGAGCAAAACCATGGGTAGATAATGACGTCACTGTCCAAATAACAAATTGAATTATGGTGCCCGTTGTGCTTCTAGGAACTCAACATCAGTAAAGTAGGCCCCACCATCGGGTTCATTCGAGTTCAGGAACCGTGTGATGAGTTCAGTTTTCCCAGCCGGTAAATTTATAGTGAAATGAACGTGTGATGACCCGTTGTGTACATTCGCCTCGTGCGTTTTACCAGCAACTGTGAGAGAAGCTCTCTGTGCAACCAGAGGTTTATCTGCTTCTTTGGGAAGTTGCCGCAAGGTGATCCGGTATTTTCCATTTTGTTGAACCATGATGTGCCATGGTCCTGTTACGGGGACTCTGCGATTGATTGAATTAAAATTCCATGGCGGATTTCCAAATGGTAAATACCAGTCCTGCGAGCAAAGAGTACTTGGGTTTTCCAGAGGGTTGCCAACATCGATAGCAACAGGTTCCATGCGTGGTGATACAGATTTCCAGAACGCTTCATAAAGATTACGAAGTTCAGTAATAAGTTCTGGATGATCTTCAGCGATATTATTTTTTTGGGAGTAGTCAGTACGTAGATCATAAAGCTCAGTACCGTTTATAAGCCGCCATGGTCCTTTACATACACATGACGTGTCCCATGGTTCTTCGGGATGGGTAAATCCTGCACCTCCGTGGAGTTGTGCAATGTAATGTTGCCGATGTGATGGGAGACTTGAATCATAAAGATTTGGCACAAAAGAATTTCCATCAGGGTGATGACTCTTCTGTAGTGGGATACCGCATAGATCGAGTAGCGAAGGCATGAGGTCAAGATGTGCTGTCAGGCCAGGAAAATCATTTCCTTTATCGAATCCTCCGGCGGGCCAGTGAATAAAACAGGGGACGCGATGACCACCCTCATACACAGTCGACTTTTTCCCTCTCATGTTTGCATTAAAGCCGTGGAAAATTCCAGAGGGCAGTTCACCCTTAGGAATACCATTGGAGGTGCCATTATCTGTCATGAAAACAAGGATGGTATTTTTGGCAAGGCCCAGCTCTTCGAGGTGCTTTCGGAACAGTCCTAAGTTGTGGTCAATATTTGCGATCATGCCATAGAAATTGGCACCGTTTCCCCAGAGAACAGAATCTCGATATGGTTCACTCCACTTTGGAGCGACGCGGTATGGACCATGTGGGGCATTGGTTGCAAGATATAAAAAAAATGGTTCTTTTTGATGACGTTCAATAAACGTTTTTGCCTCATGAAACCAAATGTCTGTGCAATACCCAGTGAATTGCTCAAAGACACCGTTTCGTTCATAGGTGTCGTCAAAGTAATCGTTGCCGTAGTAGTCAGAGGCTTGACCAATCCCTCCACAGCGATGCCAGAGAACTTCTTGAAACCCACGGTCTTGCGGACGGTGTGGTGCGTTATCTCCAAGATGCCATTTTCCAATCATGCCAGTGGCATATCCAGCATTTGAAAAAATATTTGCAATTGTTTGCTCATCACGATGGAGCATTGTACGGCCACTGCTCGTTCGGTATGCCCCGGTACGAGCAGGATATCGACCAGTCATGAGTGCAGCACGGGTTGGAGTACAGTAAGGGCTAACATGAAAATTTGTGAGCCGAAGAGATTCCTCATACAGGCGGTCAATGCAAGGAGTTTTTATGATTGGATTGCCATGACACGCTATGTCACCGTATCCCTGGTCATCAGTCATGATTACAACGACATTTGGATGCGTGGTTTGTGCAACTGCTTGTATTGGTCCTGCAGCACACACCAAAGCAAGCAGAAGGCAAGATAAGATTTTCATAATGGACGTTCCTGTGAAGTAGAAGAATTCTTCACATGAAAGCATGTCGTTTGCTTGCATATGCTTACGCAGAACAATATCGAAATGAGTGTGACGCAATATTTTCCTGCATCGATATCACTTCTTACCAAGAGAGCTAATATTTCTTCTTGGTCTTTACCGTATTAATGTTCACCGAACCAGCGTTCTTTGAGATCGTCGAGTATTCCCGTTTCCCGCATTTGCAGAATTGCATTGTTGAGTGGTTCCCGAAGTGTACTCCCTTGTGGAAGTGCGAGTGCAAAGTCGAAAGAATTAAAGATACCAGGAATGAGTCGAAGTTCATTGGGTTTAGAAGCATGCAAAGCAAGCATGAGTGTGTGTGACTCAGAGACAAGTGCATCGCAGTCTTCATTTAAAACAGCAGCCATCATCGTTTCAATGTTTGGGTACAGGACAGGGCTACCCCCGTACTCTTTCACTGCATCAATAACGACCCCGCCTTCTTGGCAAGCCACTGTTTTGCCAAAGAGGTCACGAGGGCTACGTACGGCACCCGTTACCTGATCGACTGTCATAGTGGTGGTGAGTGTACTTGTGAGCAGGGCAACGAGCACGATACCACCAATCATCCATGTGACTGCAATAAACCGTCCGGTCACGGTTGAAATCACTTTATTTTCACAGCCACCTGTAATAATCGTACTCACGCTCCACCACACAGCTTCCCAAACACCACGTGGATATGGTGCTGGAAACGACACTGCGTTATCGCGTCGTTCAAAGAGCCAGAGTAGGTGTCCAGTCAAAATCATCGTTCCGATAACACTTGCCAGAATGGTGACGAGTTCCCACGAGATTAAATTCGTCAGGGCTGTGAGAAGCTGGCCGTCATGGTCACTGGAGACAGCAATTTGAAGTCCTGAATGCACAACTGGATGTGTGAAGTCAACAAGCTTTTCTCGTTGCTCAGTCACTGCGAGTGGACCAAGAAGCACGTCAATGTCACCGTTTCGGGTTGCATCAAAGAGTTTTTCAATTGATGATATTTCAATATATTGTGTGGATGCTCTAAGACGCTTCGACAACTCCTTCCAAAGATCAATTGAGTAGCCACGAGGTGAATCTCCGTGATACTCTGCGATTCCTTTTATCGGTATCACTGCAACTCGTAAGGGATCAACTGTTTCTGTTGAAGCTGGCTCCTGTGCTCGCAAATGACTCGTCGGATCATGTAGTTGACAAAGAAGAGCTACTAACAGTATTCCAGTAACTCCTCCTAATGAATGCTTTATTCGGAGTCTTTGAGAAACAATTAGAAGAATGGCGCCAAGTACCACAACTCCAGCTGCACTCACAATAGCGAGAGGTGGTAGTGATAGGTTCATTGCATCGGCTGTTGCTGAAGTTGGCAACGAGTCTTTGTCCTGGATACCAGTCATAAAGAGAAGAATGAGTGGCATTGAATTATTCGCGACATGGCAAAGAATTGCTGGGTAGATGCTTTTCGTGAGAAGTACAATTGTGCCGAGCGCGATTCCAAGTAGAAATGTCTGTGGCATTCGCTCTGGCAGAAGATGAAAGAGCGCAAAGCAGATCGCTTGTGCAAAGACAGCGAGAGCCATCCTTTGTGTGCTAGGTTTTTCGCCACAGAACGCAGAGAGAACCCAGCCTCGAAAGAGGAGTTCCTCCAGGCATGCTGGGAGTATTGCGATCAATATCCATGCCAGCCACCAAGGTTGGTCAAGCATCAGAGAAAGAATTTTCTCAGAGAGTTGTTTCATGGCCGGTGACATCTCAATGCTAGTGAGTTGTAAGAGAACAGCAGCACCGATAATAAAAAGTCCGCCTCCGGTCAAAATGCCACCCAGCAGTGCGCTTAGGCCACCTAGGAAAGAAGGCCAAGCTGATCCAGTACCCGGCCAATAAAGAGAGAATGTTTTTCGTACATTAACCCGCTGCCACCAAAGGAGCATTGCAAGTGGAGCAACAACAGCTAATTGTTGAGCAGGTATTGCTAATACAATATTTGCCGGACTAATTCCTTGAACATACCAAAGGCCAGCAAGACCAACAGCAAGTGCAAGACCACCGTGAATGACACCGGGGACAAGCCGAGGGGCTGGACGTGCAAAACCACTTGCTGCATCTGGGCCACGAAATAAGATGTCTTCGTCAGTGAGCATTGCTGCGGTTCCACGAAGAAGTACCCAGGTAACTCCAATACTTGAAAGTATCGTCGTGAGCAGAGGTGCTAGCTCAACAATCGGTTTTGTCATTTTCCACGACGAAGAGATTTGATTGTCATCGGTGATGAGTGGCTGCTCTATCGGTGGTGTTAAGGCATCCTGGGAAACAACTATTTGCCCAGTAAAAGGTACTGCAGGTACAAAACCGTCATTACTAATGCCGGGTAAAAGTGCTACTCCAGCGAGTGCACTGATAAGGAGGATGACAGGTGTGAGCGTATTTTGTGCTTCCTTCACGCTTTTTGAAGCAGTTGTTACAGCGAGGCTCATAGCTGATGCCACGGAAGACAGACCAATAAATGAAATAAGCGTAATGCATGCTCCTCGCCCAATATTTTGCAGATAATAATCTGCTGAACCATCGGGAAAATATCGTAAAGAGACAAGAATTGTGAGAAGAATTGAAATGACGTTTGCTGCAAGGGTGGCGAGCGTCACGCCAAAAATGGCAAGAAATTTTCCGAATACGATATCTTGTGTTCGACATGGGACGATGAGGAGTGTTTCAATTGTCCCGCGCTCTTTTTCACCAGCAATGGCATCGATTGCTGGATAAAATGAACCAGTCATTGTTAATACGGCGAGCAGTACAAGTATTGCTCCTGAGATCGGGGCAATGATCCTTCGGTCAGCAATAGCTTCCTCAGGCTCTTTTCCTTCAAACGTCAAATTAATAGGGTCAAAGAGACTCAGTGGAACATCTGCGAGCCCCATTCGTTCCTCACGAACCTGAGTCGCAAAACTCTCCATGAGTGATTTAAATTGTTTACGAGTCTTGTTACTTGCAGGGTGTTTGTCTGAAACATGCGCAATAAGATTGACCGTGTCAAACGCGGCAAGTTCTTGTGTAAATCCTTCAGGGACATCAATCCATAAATCAACTTTTCCAGAATCAAGTAATTGTTTTGCTTTTTTAGCTGGTTCAATCTCAGCGAAGACATCACTTGGCCACCCAGGCGGAAAATTCTCTTTGGCATCTAAAAGAAGCATTCCGAGACGAGTGGCTAAACGAGGAGACTCAGGCCCACTAAAAACAAGCGAAAGGGATGTGGCTGACTGACGTTCTGCAGTAGTTTGTAAACCTGTTCGGACACCAAGAGAACTCGAGAGAGCGACCAATGGATAAGTAATCATTGGTAACAGAAGTGTGACAGCAACAGTTCTACGGTCTCGTAAAAATTCGAGAAGGTCGCGACGAGCTAGCGATATGGCTGCCCAGAGAGAGCTAACAGTGTGATTCATGCATGGGTCTCCCTATCAATTGCATGAAAAAATGCACTTTCAAGATCGCCTGAATCTGCAACAAGCGCATCACGTGTGCCTAGGGCGGCGATATGTCCTTTGTTAATGATGACAAAGCGATCGCATTTGTGTTCAATTTCATGGAGGCGGTGTGTTGATAGCAAAATCGCATGACCACGTTCTCGTAGGTGGTCAAGCGTATCAAGCAGATCGCGTGAACCGACAACATCAAGCGCGTTTGTTGGTTCATCTAAAACCAGAGCCGGGGGGTTATGAACAAGTGCCCGGCCCAGTGAAATGCGTTGCCGTTGTCCTGAAGAAAGCCTGCCAGCCGGACGGTCAATGTAGTCAGTTAAGGAAAGTGTTTGAATGAGCCACTCTAGTCGTTCCTTGATGGCATCTTCATTAAGACCGTGAAGGCGTCCGAAAGAAGTTAATAATTCTCGGGCTGTTAAGCGATCTGGTACACCAGTTGTGGCCGATACATATCCGAGGGACTGTCGTACTCCGACTGGTTCTTGAATGCTGTCATGACCACAGACCTGAGTATGACCAGAAGTTGGTTGCAGGAGTGTTGCAATAATACGAAGTGTTGTTGTTTTTCCAGCACCGTTAGCACCAAGCAATCCAACGATTTCACCTGCAGCAACGGACATTGAGATATTGTCAACTGCCCGAACAATTGTTCCGTCACTACTCTTGTATTCTTTGACAAGGTCTTCAATTTTGATGACTGGATCGTTATCTATAAGTTCTGTTGATCTATCCATCAATTTTCTACACTTGGTGGAAACTGTCGGTGATTGAGAATAAAGATAGCAGTTGCAAGAAGTACAAAAACAAGAATACAAACAGCAATAACCTGTACAGGTGCCGAATAATCATCCACAAAAAGTGTCATCTCAATCGGCATTTCTTGTCGCCATTCCATCCATTCAACAAGAAGACTTCGCAGCCGTAAACTTACTGTAATTTGATTTACAACAGCAGGTAGTAAACCGGCAAAATACTCAACAATCAAGGCAACACCGACGCTCGCGATGAGGGCTCGCTTTGGAAGAATAACGGCAGGAAGTGCAAATAAAGCTGCTCGACCAACACATGATAATCCAATGAGAACCGAAAACATCACAATCAGTCCGATTGGCTGGGTCGGCTGAGCAACTAGGAGTGTTAGCATAAGCGCCGTGAAGGAGACAGCTGCTGTCCAGAGAACAGCAGCAGCAAACGTACCCAAAAGCAAGTTTTGACGACCTCCCGGCCGAACGGCAATATGAATCCACGTTCCGCGCTCAAGTTCATCAGCGACAACAGGACACATTGTTACAAGAAGCCCAAGGACACAAAGCGCTTCAGGAATGAGGGCGTATATCATGACAACAGTCATATTTCGGTCAATTGATGCCGTGCGAGTAACTGCAAACATAACCGCTGCTGGAAAAATGGCACCAGCGAGGCCCATCGCAAGGCGGGGTCGAGTCAGTAATCGGCTAAGCTGAAAGCCTGTTACTGCGCGGATAGCAGCCAGCCGATTATCTTCGGAAGGGTGATTTTGCAATTGATCGCGAGAGGGCGCTATTTGGGGAGAATTGATCATTGTTCAACTCCCCGATGAAGTTTCACAAGCCGACTAAAAATACCCTCAAGTGTTCTATCTTCGGCGATAACTTCACTTACTACAAGACCGTCACGAACTGCTTTCGCAATCGTGTCGGACAGGTGACTCGCCTGCCTTGTCCCGATGACAACTGTATTTTCGTCTGGTATGTAAAGTGTTTCCACAGCACCGGCTGCACAGGCTATGCGAGCAAGGTTATTGACAGAGGGTGTTTTGAACTTGATCTTTGTCGGTAAGGCGTCGACCAAGTCACGGATTTCCTGTGCCGATCCATTTGCAACAAGCCGTCCCCCAAGAATAACAGCGAGATCGGCGCGTAGTGCTTCGACTTCGTGGAGAAGATGACTTGCAACGAGGAGGCTCCGTGTCTGAGCCCATGTTCGTACAAGATTGACTAGGTCATGCCGAGCAACAGGGTCGAGACCATCAAACGGTTCATCGAGTACAAGTAAGTCGGGTTCGTGTGCAAAAGCTCCGGCCAATTTTGCCCGTTGTCGCATGCCTTTGGAAAGTGTGGAAAGTGGGCGCGTACATGCCTCACCAAGACCGACTTCTTCGAGGGCACGTGCTGCTTTTCGAGGTGCTTCAGCCGTATCAAAACCACTCAATCGCATGAGGTAGGTCACCCATTCCTGTGGTGTAGCATTGCGTTCTGAGAGGTCGGCAGCTGGACAGTACCCAATTCTGGCAAGTATTCTTCTGTTTCCAAAAGGAGCCTCTCCAAATACCTTTATAGACCCAATAGTTGGGCGTAATTGTCCAGTGATAAGTCCGAGCAGAGTTGTTTTTCCAGCACCATTTGGACCAAGAAGTCCGTGAGCACCTTGACTCAGTTCAGCCGAAACGTCATTGACGCCAATGACAGTGCCGTAGAGTTTTGTAACGTGCTGGAGAGAAAGCATGGGTAATGGAGTGGGAAAAATTGGGTTAACTCGATGCAGGAGCAGTTATTCTCCAAGCGAGAATAATGAGACTACTGACACTCATCAGGAGAAGTGTCATTGAAGATGGCCACCAGGAACTTGGTCGCGTATCAATACCAAAGATAGCCGCTTGAACGGTACCAAGTGCATGATACGGAGAGACCCAAGCCCAACGATCTAGCCCAGTATCGATTCCTGCTGCGCGGGCAAACCATCGGAAGTTACGTCGTATCGGAGAAACTTCTGTTTTTGAACTACGATAAGACTGACTTTTTCTTGTGGATTCTACTAATGAAACATTATTATCTTGTGTGCTGGCAACAAGATCTGCTGTTGTAAGTGCACTATGTGCTATCCAGCATGCCACCCAAGTAGCAAACCAGGCAAAACTAGCGATACGACTTTCAGCTGTGAGTGATGAATAAGCAAGCGCTAAAAAGACAGTTGGGATGGCAAGAATAAAGCTTGCGGCAA
>MDTC01257104.1_pt1 | contig 10089 bp, 8 predicted proteins | sample 811181 | NCBI WGS metagenome assembly MDTC01 (sample SAMN05326644, study PRJNA326480) | marine metagenome | isolation source: seawater | place: Pacific Ocean: North | collected 2011
ATCTTGGTTAAGATTTCAGAATTCGAATATACAAGAAAAATCTCGATAAACCACCAAACGAATGCGACAAATTTCTATTAACCGTCGGTCAAATCGAATTTTATACAACGTTACAATAAGCCTCGAAGCCTCGATTTACCCGGAATGGCTAGCTTTCATGCGGGAAGAGCACATTCCGAAAATTTTATCCACTGGTTGTTTCTCAGGGTATAAAATTTGTAGAATGGTCGACGAAACGTCGGAAAGCTGCACTGTAGCTGTGCAATACTTCTCGGTCAATTCAGATAAATTCAGAATTTACCAAACACAATTTGCCCCTGATCTGCAGGAAGAATACCTTGCACGATTTGGCTCAATTGCACCTGCTTTTCGAACCGTCCTGCATGCATTAGAAGAGGGCGAAGTCGTTTCTGACATTAATCGCTCTGAAAACTAATTCCCCCTAATCCAAGTGCTATGCCCGCCAAATCCAACGGAGTAAAAGCTAAGAAATACCTAGGCCAACACTTCCTGGAGGATCCCTCCGTCGCCGAACGCATTGTGGAAGCTATTCAAACGGAACAGCCTGAGGCCTGTATCCTCGAAATTGGACCGGGAACAGGCGCACTCACGCGGCCACTCATTCAACGTTTCGGACTGCAGGTATTGGCACTTGATATCGACGAAGAAAGCGTTCGCTTTCTCCAACAACAGGCATGGGTTCCCACGCAGTGCATAAAAGTTGGCGACTTCTTGCGCATGCCATTGGAACGCGTGGCTTCCAGCGGTCCACTGGTCATAGTAGGCAACTTCCCTTACAACATCAGTTCACAGATTCTTTTCAAGTTCCTTGATTGGAAGGACCATGGAATCGAGTTGGTAGGCATGTTCCAGAAAGAAGTCGCAGAACGAGTGTGTGCCGACCATGGATCCAAGACGTATGGCATCCTAAGCGTTTTGGTTCAGGTTTATTACGAGGCTGAATACTTATTCACCGTTCCTCCTCGGGTATTCAATCCGCCGCCGAAAGTGAACAGTGGCGTGTTGCGGCTAAAACGTCGGACCGAATGGCCGGAGGATGTCGCCTATACTGACCTCAAACGCCTCGCCAAAGCAGCATTCAACCAACGCCGCAAAACCTTACGCAACTCCCTGCGGGCCGGTGGATTCGCCGTCGACGGGATAGATGAAGCTACCCTCAAATTACGCCCGGAGCAACTTTCTCCTGAAGCGTTTGTGAATTTGATGCGCCAGCTCGATTCACAGTAAGGACCAATCCCTCCTATCTTGACAGTGGTTTTGCAATGAACAACTCCACCCATGTCGAAAGCGATTACCCTCCAAGAATTCATAATGGATACGCAGGCTCAGTTTCCCTTCGTATCCGGACAACTCACTCGATTGCTCACGGACATCGGTGTAGCTGCCAAAATTGTTAACCACCAGGTCAACCGCGCTGGCCTCGCTGGCATCCTCGGTACTTCAGGAACCCAGAACGCCCACGATGAAGATCAGCAGAAACTGGATGTTTTTGCCGACAGAACATTCATGCGCATCCTTACTGCAGGGAAATCCGTTGCCGGAATTGGTTCAGAGGAACAAGAAAACTGCATCCTATGCGGCGATGCGGGCCGCCAAGGCAAGTACGTTGTCATGATTGACCCCTTGGACGGCAGTTCGAACATCGACGTCAACGTTTCCATCGGAACCATATTCAGCATCTACCGCCGAATCACCCCGCTTGGCGAGCCCTTACAGGATGAGGACTTCTTGCAGCCGGGGTCGGAACAAGTGGTGGCCGGATACATCCACTATGGCTCCTCTACCATGTTAGTGTACACGACCGGCAGCGGAGTCAACGGATTCACATTGGACCCGGCAGTAGGCGAGTTCTTTCTCTCACACCCCCAAATGGCATTCCCAGAAATGGGCACCATTTACTCCATCAATGACGCCCTCATCGACTCTTCGCCCCTAGCCGTGAAGCGATTTATCGCCGGTTGCCGAGAGGCAACGAGCGATGGACTCAAAGCCCGGTACATAGGCAGCCTGGTCACCGACTTCCACCGCAACCTGATCAAAGGGGGTATTTACCTCTACCCCAGCACTGCCTCAAATTCGCAGGGAAAACTCCGCCTTACCTATGAATGCAACCCGCTTGCGTTCCTCGCTCAGCAAGCCGGTGGAACAGCTGAAGACAATGCCGGGGACATTTTGACCAAGCAGCCGAAACATTTGCATGAGCGATCGCCTTTTTATGTTGGAAGTATTAACATGGTCCACGGTCTGCGATCGTGTTGGCTCGACACCGAAAAGTCGGGCTAAATTTGACCCTGATAGCTGGCGAAATGCGCGTTGACGACCTCTTGAATTTTTACCGAGCCGACCAACGGGCTCGCATGCTCAGCACATGCTGGGAAAACGATAGCTCAAAAACTGAACTGAAAGGAATTGTGGGGTCGGCGCCCGCATTGCTGGCTGCCTCGATCTTGAGTCCAAACAGTGTCACTGCAGATGAACCCGCGCTGCGCGATGCCCCTAGCCATCTGTTTGTCCTGGATGACAAGGAATCCGCTGCCTACTTCCTCAATGACCTACAACAACTAATTGGCGACACACATAACGTGCTGTTTTTCCCGCGCTCTGCGAGGGTTCCCTACCAAGAGGAGGTAACAGAAAACGCCAACATCGCGATGCGCGCTGAAGTCCTGAACGAGATCAACCGCCATGGCAAGGGGCTTGCCATTGTCACCTTTGGCGAGGCGATTGCTGAGCAAGTCATCAGCAAACGCGAGCTGTCCGAACAAACCTTCGCCCTCGCCTTGGGAGAAAAGTATACCATGGACTTCCTCGATGAAGTATTCCTCGAGTACAGGTTCAACAAAGTAGATTTCGTATACGAGCCTGGTCAGTACGCGGTACGCGGAGGCATCTTGGACGTATTCTCCTACTCGTTTGACCATCCGTACAGAATCGAATTTTTCGGTGATGAAGTTGAATCCATCCGGAAATTCGATCCCAGCTCCCAGCTTAGTGTCAACAAGATGACCCGCGCGGTGGTAGTTCCGAACATCGGAGACCAGAGCCTGCACGAATCCGTCGAGCCGCTTTTCAATTTCATTCCTGCAGATACGCGCATCTGGATGGCCGATGCCAAACGCACCGAACGCCAGTTGGAAAAGAGCATGGAACGCGCCGAAAGTGCCTTTGAACGGGTATCTGATTCGGTAAAATTCACCCCCCCAGAATCGCTTTTCGTTCGACCGGAACGGCTAGAGACCCTGCTTAAACCCTTTCACGTCGTGGAGTTTGACGGGGGTACCTCGTTCCCGAACCGGATGATTATCGATTGGGACATGATTCCACAACCCAGTTTCAATAAGAACTTCGACCTAATTACATCAAATCTACAAGCCAACCATCGCCAAGGCTACCATAACGTCATTGTCGCGGGACAAGCCACGCAAATCGAGCGACTTCATGATATTTTCGCTGACCGTGAAGCCGAGGTCCCGCATCACCCCATACCCATTGAGTTGAGTCAGGGTTTTGTCGACAAATCGCTCAAATTACTTGTCTACACGGACCACGAGCTTTTTGAGCGCTACCACCGCTTCCGCCTTAAGGAAGGATTCAAAAAGAGCAAGCAAGCCCTTACACTCAAAGAACTTTCAGCCCTTCAGCCCGGAGACTATGTCGTACACATCGACCATGGCATAGGCCAATTCGGGGGCTTGCAGAAAATCGATGTCAACGGGAAGGAACAAGAAGCCATTCGATTAAGCTACCGTGGAGGCGACGTTCTGTACGTCAACATCCATTCTCTGCACCGCATTTCGAAGTACTCATCAAAGGAGGGCACCGCTCCAAAAATCAGTAAGCTAGGCACCGGGACCTGGGCGGCGACAAAGGCCAAAACCAAGTCGCGCGTCAAGGAGCTTGCCTTTGATCTACTGAAATTATACGCAAAACGTAAGTCATCAAAAGGGTTCACGTTCTCTCCTGACAATTATATGCTCCACGAACTGGAGGCGAGTTTCATGTTTGAAGAGACCCCAGACCAACGAGCCGCCATCCACGCGGTCAAAAAAGACATGGAACGCTCCACACCCATGGACCGATTGGTGTGCGGTGATGTAGGCTTTGGAAAAACAGAGGTTGCTATCCGTGCAGCCTTCAAAGCCGCTGCTGACGGGAAGCAGGTCGCAGTGCTAGTTCCCACGACAATCTTATCCATGCAACACTACCGAAGCTTCACCCGACGGCTACGAGATTTTCCCGTCACAGTGGATTACATCAACCGATTCAAAACAGGAAAAAAACTCACCGAAACGGTCAATAAATTAAAAGCTGGTCAAGTCGACATTTTAATTGGAACACATGCCCTTGTCGGTAAGCGCGTTGAATTTAAAGACCTTGGCCTGTTGGTCATAGACGAGGAACAGAAGTTCGGAGTAGCGGTCAAGGAGAAGCTCAAAACCATCCGGGCGAATGTGGATACTTTGACCCTGACGGCCACTCCCATTCCGCGAACGCTTCAATTCAGTTTGATGGGTGCGCGCGACTTGAGCACCATCGCCACCCCGCCCCCTAATCGCCAACCAGTAGAAACAACGCTTTCGCCGTTCAACGAAGAGGTCATTCGGGATGCCGTTTCGTACGAACTCAGCCGCGGGGGTCAAGTTTATTTCGTTAACAATCGCGTCAAAAACATCCAAGAAGTAGCCGGCATGATCTCGCGACTCGTTCCTGATGCGCGCATCGGAATTGGCCACGGACAAATGGACGGCAAGCAACTCGAAGACGTCATGGCGAGGTTCATCGACGGTGCCTTCGATGTGCTGATTGCCACCACGATCATTGAGTCTGGAATTGATATCAGCAATGCCAATACAATGATTATAAACGACGCGCATCAGTTTGGGCTCAGTGACCTGCATCAACTCCGAGGCCGGGTCGGCCGCTCGAACAAAAAAGCTTTCTGCTATCTCCTCTCGCCCCCGCTAAGTTTATTGCCTGACGAAAGCCGAAAACGGCTGCAGGCGATCGAACAATTCAGCGACTTGGGAAGCGGTATCCAAATCGCCATGCGCGACCTCGATATCCGGGGCGCCGGCGACTTGCTTGGCGGTGAACAAAGTGGATTCATTTCGGAGTTGGGCTTTGATATGTACCAAAAAATCTTGGCCGAAGCGGTGCAAGAGCTAAAACAGGAGTCCTTTGCTGAGTTGTTTGAAGAGGAGAATAAAGCCAGCCAGCGCTTTGTAGTCGAAGCGGCCATTGAAACAGATTTCCAGCTCATGATTCCAGACCACTACGTTTCCGATATTCCCGAGCGTATTTCCCTCTACCGCGAGCTCGACGACCTGGACAAAGCATCAGATTTGGTGGAATTCAAAGAACGCCTGGAAGACCGTTTTGGCCCCTTGCCGCAAGAAACCGAAGACCTCATTGAAACCATTCGGTTGCGCTGGTTGGCAGAATACCTCGGCATGGAAAAAATCATGCTTAAAGGTGGGAAAATGATCGCTGCTTTCATTGCCGATGAGGACAGCCCTTTCTTTCAGGGCTCGACATTTGCGCGCATCCTAAACTACCTTAAGCATCATGCTCGAGATACCAAGATGTACCAGCGCAACAACGCCCTGCGCATGAGCATCGAAAACATCACCAGCCCCCTCGCAGCATTGCGAGTGTTGGAAGATATTGCCGGATTAAGGGCGGATGAAGCTGCGCCGGATTACAATCCACCTGAAGCCATTACCGATGGGGAGTAAGCCCATCTCTGATTTTGCAGTGATGGACTTTTCATCGCAGCAACGCTTCGTCGATGGTCAAATCCTGCTCATCGATAAACCATTGGAATGGACATCCTTTGATGTGGTCAATAAGCTCCGTTGGGCCCTGCGTAATCGGCTCGGAGTGAAAAAATTCAAGGTTGGCCACGCCGGCACCCTTGATCCGCTCGCCACGGGTGTGCTGGTCATATGCACCGGTTTAGCCACCAAAGCAATTGAAGGCCTCCAGTCCGATTCCAAATCCTACGCGGCCACCATTCGACTCGGCGCCAAAACACCCTGCCTCGATGCCGAGTTACCAGTAAGCGAGTGGATTGATGCTCAACACATCAATCGCGAGCTGGTGCTCGCTGCAGCCGCCAAACAGACCGGTTCCATTGACCAAATGCCCCCGCTCTACAGCGCAAAAAAAGTCCAAGGTCAAAAAGCCTATGCCGTTGCACGAAAAGGCGGCGAAATCGAGCTCAAGCATGCAACAATCGAGGTTTCAAGGTTTGAAATCGGCACCGTCGAAGCCCACTTAATCAACGGCAACGCGGTGGTCGATGTGACCGCTGAGATCGACTGTTCGAAAGGCACCTATATCCGTGCCATCGCCCGTGATCTTGGTGACCACCTTGGTGTCGGCGGGCACTTGATTGGCCTCCAAAGAACGCAGAGCGGAACGTTTGGAATCGGCCAGTGCAAGCCGTTGACGGACGTGCTGTCCGCCATCGAGACGACCCCGGTTTGACTAACCCCGGTGGCTGTTGACCTTTGATTGCGAATTTCTTAGCTTTGCCGCCTTACTCCGCGCCATGAAGTTATCCTCTTTCAAATACGACATCTCACCTAACCTCATCGCTAAACGGCCCCTCGATAACCGAGATGACAGCCGCTTAATGGTGGTAGACAAGGACTCTGGAAAAATTGAGCACAAAATGTTCAAAGACATTCTGGATGAATTCGACGAAGGTGACGTATTTGTAGCCAATGACACCAAAGTTTTCCCTGCCAAACTGTATGGTAACAAAGAGAAGACTGGTGCCGTCATCGAGGTGTTTTTGCTGCGTGAGCTCAATCGCGAAAGCATCCTTTGGGATGTACTGGTCGACCCCGCGCGAAAAATCCGCATCGGCAACAAACTTTACTTTGGGGAAAACGACGAATTGGTGGCGGAGGTCATTGATAACACTACATCACGAGGCCGCACCTTGCGGTTTTTATTTGACGGCTCCTATGAAGAGTTTATGGAGGTCATCTCGAAACTCGGTGAAACCCCCATCCCTAAGTACCTTGAACGAGATGCTGAAGCCGAAGACCGGGAGCGTTTCCAAACTATATACGCTGACAAACTTGGCGCGGTAGCCGTGCCAACAGCCGGTCTGCACTTCTCAAAGCAATTGCTGAAGCGCCTTGAAATCAAGGGCATCGACCTAACTTTTTTGACCTTGCACATCGGCTTGGGTACGTTCCGCCCCGTCGAGGTGGAAGACCTCACGAAACACAAGGTGGATTCAGAACAACTCATCATTCCTGAAGATTGCGTTGCTCGCGTTAACCGTGCTATAGCTGAAGGCCGTCGGGTTGTATCTGTCGGGGCAACCGCAATGCGGGCCATGGAGACATCAGTAAGCACGACGGATACCCTAAAGCCCTTCAATGGATGGACCAACAAGTTCATTTTTCCGAAATATAACTTTAAGATTTCTGACGCGCTGATCACAAACTTCCACACGCCACAAAGCACGCTGCTCATGCTAAGCTCAGCGTTTGGCGGCTACGATCTCGTGATGGAGGCGTACAACGAAGCAATGAAGGAGAAGTACCGCTTCTTCGCTTATGGCGACGCGCTGCTAATTCGATGAGTCTCGAGGGCCGTTGAACTCGCCGTTTTTGCAAAATTTCTGCTGTTTATTGGCCACAGATAAACGAACTTCGTGGGAACCCAATGGTTATTGCGATATGAACTTCTTATTCTCTCCTCTCAAAGCCGCCCTCGGCTTGGTCTCTGCCCTCGCCCTCGGCGTTTTCTTGACAAGCGCTGGCATCACTGGGGCCCAACCTGAATTGGCCCTCGGTTCAAAAGCCCCGCTTGCCGACATGCTCATGATGAACGTCAATGGCACACAAATGAGTCTCAATTCCGCCGCAGGTCCTGACGGATTACTCGTGGTATTTAGCTGCAACACCTGCCCATTTGTGGTGGGTAACGGTGAAAAGAGCGATGGCTGGGAAGGCCGGTACAACGAGACGGCCATTTTTGCCAAAGAAAACGGCGTTTCCATGGTATTGATTAACTCCAATGAAGCGAAACGGTACAATTACGACAGCATGGACGCAATGAAGGCACACGCAAAGAAGAACGATTACGGCATGCCCTACCTGCTTGATGCCAACCACCAAATTGCCGATGCATTTGGGGCTTTGAAAACGCCGCACGTCTACCTCTTCGACGGTAACATGAACCTCGTATACCGCGGATCCATTGACAACAACGTGAGTGACGCTGAAGCGGTCACGGAGCGCTACGTGCAAGACGCCATCTCCGACGTTGCCAGCGGCAAGCCGGTCGGCACGGCTGAGACCAAAGCAATAGGCTGCTCCATCAAGCGCGTTTCTAAATAATTAAAGGGGAAGGTTGCCGTGCTTCTTGCGCGGCAGGGCATCCACTTTGTTCTGGAGCATCCCGAATGCTCGAATAAGCTTGGCCCGGGTGTTGTGTGGAAGGATAACCTCGTCCACATAACCTCGGGCCGCTGCATTGTATGGGTGAGCGAATAGTTCCGCGTACTCCGCTTCCTTCTCCTTCCAAATCGCCTCCGGATCTTCGGAAGCCGCAATCTCGCGTTTAAAAATGATTTCAGCTGCCCCCTTTGCGCCCATGACCGCTATCTCCGCCGTAGGCCACGCATAGACCAGGTCGGCGCCGATGTGCTGGCTGTTCATGACATCGTAGGCACCACCGTAGGCTTTCCGCGTAATCACCGTGATACGGGGTACGGTCGCCTCACTGAAAGCAAACAACAGCTTGGCGCCGTTGGTGATAATGCCGTTCCATTCTTGGTCCGTTCCGGGAAGAAAGCCGGGGACGTCCTCGAATACCAGCAATGGGACGTTGAAGGCATCGCAGGTACGAACAAATCGCGCCGCCTTCGTCGAGGCATTGTTGTCCAATACCCCTGCAAGAAACGCGGGTTGGTTCGCGACAATCCCGATACTCTTGCCGGCAAGCCTTGCAAACCCACACACGATATTTTCCGCGTAGTCCTTTTGAACCTCTGTGAAGGTGCCTTGGTCGCACACCTGATTCACCACCTCACGCATGTCGTAGGGCTGCTGCGAGCTATCAGGCACAATTGCATCAAGTATTGGTCGCTGCTCATCGCCTGGGGTATACACTAAGGCCTCAGGATCCTCCTCGCAATTCTGCGGGAGGAAGTTGAGAACCTTTTTGAGGTGTTGGATAACGAGGGCTTCGTTAGCCGCAGTGAAGTGCGTAACACCTGACTTACTCGCATGCGTTTTCGCCCCGCCCAACTCTTCGCTCGTTACCTCCTCGTGGGTCACAGTTTTGACCACATTTGGGCCGGTCACGAACATATAACTGGTGCCTTCCGCCATGAAAATAAAATCCGTCAAGGCCGGCGAATAAACCGCACCACCTGCGCAAGGCCCAAGGATAGCACTCAGCTGTGGAATCACGCCGCTGGCGCGTACGTTACGGTAAAAGATGTCCGCATAACCACCGAGTGACACCACGCCCTCCTGGATGCGGGCCCCTCCACTGTCATTAAGTCCTATGAGAGGTGCGCCGTTTTTCATGGCTAGATCCATGACCCGGCAAATTTTCTTCGCGTGGGACTCTGCAAGCGATCCACCTAGCACCGTAAAATCCTGCGAAAAAACGTACACCAACCGGCCGTTGACCCGACCATATCCCGTAACCACACCGTCGCCTAAGAACTGCTGCTTGTCCAACCCAAAGTTGGTCGAACGGTGCTTCACGAGCATCCCTAATTCTTCGAAACTATCGGGATCTAAAAGTAAATTTAGGCGTTCACGTGCCGTCAATTTGCCCTTGGCGTGCTGAGCTTCAATGCGCTTCTCCCCGCCTCCTTGCAACGCCATTTCGCGCAATTCACTGAGCCGATTTCTGTGCTGTTCCATGAGACAAATCTAAGGACATGGGCGCCTAGGAATGACCGCGGTTCAAGCCGTACCTTTGGTTGTCTGAAAAAAAATATTCAGAAACCATGCATCGAACGCATACTTGCGGCGAACTGCGCGCCGACCACGCAGGCCAAACCGTCACCTTGAGCGGTTGGGTTCA
>MDTC01022297.1_pt1 | contig 10088 bp, 11 predicted proteins | sample 811181 | NCBI WGS metagenome assembly MDTC01 (sample SAMN05326644, study PRJNA326480) | marine metagenome | isolation source: seawater | place: Pacific Ocean: North | collected 2011
AATCAAGCTCTAATCGAGCCAATGTCGGTTGATCAAAAAATAATATTTTTTGATTTATTAGTCAGAGTAGGTTTTAAAGAAATTGAGGTTGGTTTTCCTGCAGCTTCTCAAACAGATTTCGATTTTGTTAGATATTTAATTGAGAAAGATAAGATTCCAAATGATGTAACTATACAGGTTTTGACTCAAGCTCGAGAGGATCTTATAAAAAGGACATATGAATCTTTACGTGGTGCAACAAAAGCAATAGTACATGTTTATAATTCAACCTCTACTGTTCAAAGGAAAAAAGTTTTCAAGCTCGATAAAGATGGAATTAGATCTATTGCAATCAATGGTGCAAAATGGGTCAAGGAGTATGCTAAAAAACAACCAGAGACTGAATGGCATTTTCAATACTCTCCAGAAAGTTTTACAGGCACTGAAATTGATTATGCACTTGATGTTTGTAATTCAGTAATTGATATATGGAGGCCAACAAACGATAAGCCCATTATCATTAATTTGCCAGCAACTGTCGAAATGACGACTCCTAATTTATATGCTGATCAAATAGAATATTTTTGTAGAAAAATAAACTCAAGAGATTCAATAATCATAAGTCTTCATACTCATAATGACAGGGGTTGTGCTGTTGCTGCTGCTGAATTAGCTGTTCAAGCTGGTGCGGATAGAGTAGAGGGAACTCTCTTAGGTAATGGTGAGAGAACTGGAAATATGGATATCGTTACAATGGGAATGAATTTATATAGTCGTGGTGTTGATCCGAAACTTGATTTTTCAAATATTGATGAAATTATTCATGTCGTTAAAAGTTGTACGAATTTACCTGTTCATCCGAGACACCCCTATGCAGGTGAATTAGTATTTACAGCTTTTTCTGGGTCTCATCAAGATGCGATAAAAAAATGTTTATCTGTTCAAAATGATGAAGATTATTGGGATGTTGCTTATTTGCCAATTGATCCTAATGATATAGGCCGATCATATCAAGAGGTTATTCGTATAAATAGCCAATCTGGAAAAGGGGGTATAGCTTACATTCTAGAGCAGATACATGGCATACAATTACCAAGATGGTTACAAATTGATTTTAGTTCTGTAGTTCAAAAATATGCAGAAAGCTCTGAGTCTGAGGTTTCTCCAGATATAATATGGGATTTATTTAAAGAGCATTATCTTTCTCAAAAAAAGCCGTATTCATTGAGATCGTTCAACATTAAGCATCAGGACGAAAGAGATCATCTTGTAGCTGAATTTGATTATGAGAATAAAAAAATAAAAGTAAATTCTGAGGGAGATGGTGTTGTTGAATCCTTTGTTAAAGGATTGTCTTCTGAGATTAACCACGAGTTAGTGCTTGTAGACTATTTTGAGCATGCACTTAGCCAGAATGTAAGCTCTGAAGCTGCTTGTTATGTTCAAATGAATATAAATGGAGTACGTTACTGCGGTGTTGGCCTTAGTAAAGATATTGTTGATGCGTCATTGCAGGCTATACTTTCTGCTGTTAATAGATTTTTACGTGAAATAAAATATAAATAATTTTTAAGATGTAAGATTTATGAGTAACCAAAAAAAAATACAAATTCTTAATAAAATGGGAATAGATGTATGGGTGCCATTAGATAGTCAATTACTTAAAAAAAAATCAATCGAGAATAATATCAGATCTATTGATTTTGAAATTAAACAAAGTGACATTGAAGAAAACAAATCACTTTTAGTTGAGCCTGCTAAGGAGGAAGATCAAAATCCCCCCAAGAAGCCCCTTCAGGTTTCTGGTGTTAATTTTAATTTAAATATCATGATCATTGAAGATTTAATGATTATTGATGATGTAAGTGAATTAAAGTATGTTAAAAGTATGTATTCAAATTGGTTTCGTTCAATTTTTTTTGCATTAGGCCATAAAGATAAGTTGAATTTGGATTATGAGCAGTTTGATTGGCCAATAAACAATAATTCTGTTGATTGTACTCTTGAGTCTGCAAAAGACGTATTTTTTTCGTGGTTAAAAAGAAAAAAAGAATTAAATGATGTTAATAAAATTCTCTTAATGGGCAAGGCTTCTGCAAATATTGCTGACCAGCATTCCAGCATGCTTGGAAAAAAAATCTTTATGAAAGGATTTGAGCACAGTCAAATATTTATGACATTTGGCACAACCGAATTATGGAAGAACCCCTCACTTAAAAAAGATTTTTGGGAGCATCTAAAAATATTTTTATCATAAAAGGTATCACAAATATTGAAAATATATGATCTCAAAGAGCCTGATATCAGTAAATTAGCTAAATTTTTTTCTAAACTACCACCATCAAGTTGGAATTCAAAAACAATAGTGTCGTTGTTAAGAAATCAGTCATATGAAATTAAGGTTATTTATGAGTATGAGGAAATTATTGCTTTAATTTTATCGAATTTTGTTTCAAATGAATGTAATCTACTTTATATAGGTGTTGTACCTAGTTCACAAAAGAAAGGTGCAGGTGGTTTGCTTGTTAACAATTTAATTAGCGATTGTAAAGCGAGGGGTTTTGAAAAAATTCAGCTTGAGGTTAGAAAAAATAATCATTCAGCTATTTTTCTATATGAGAAGAATGGGTTTGATTTAGACGGCCTTAGAAAAAATTATTATCCCGATGGTGATCATAGAGAAGATGCACTCTTATATACTTATTATTTAGATAAGGATTAAAAAATGCAAATTGTACAGACAGATGGTTGGTGTTTACAAATTCCAGAAGAGTGGTCGGCTGAAGTCGAGGATGATGTTGTAATTATTTTTGATTGTGACGGTGTTAGTGAAATTAATATTACTCTCGTAAAAAAATCTGAAGGAAATGTAAAGCCCGAAGATTTAAAAGGTTTTTGTTCGCACCTGATTAAAAATAATAATTATGAATCGATTGATTTTGACTTTGCAAGCGGACTCTATTTTAATTACATTGATGATGAAGGAGCTTGGCGTGAATGGTATTTATCACATGAATCTTCAATCATTTATATTACTCATTTTTCTGAGAATGACAACGTAGGTCTTGATGATGCTATTGTTGATGAAATAATATCAACAATGGTTTTGTTGCCAGAAACACTTAACTAAAGATATTTATAAGTGTTCATTTACGTGAAATTCTAAAACTTTAGATATTGATTTTAGTACAGCATGTTGTGTTATTGTGGCACCAGTCAAACTGTCAAAAGCCCCACCATTTTTTTTCAGGCCCCAATCTGTCAATTTTAAATTGTTAAAATTTTTACTATATATTTTCGTCTGCCATATATTTTCATCGTTTAAATTATTATTTAATCCTCTTGACTCGTTATGGTTCAAAATTTTAAGAGCTATCAAATTTGAATTTGAGTCATTTATAAGGATAGAGTAAGTAATATTTCCATTATAACCTTGATTTGTTTGTGCAACATAAAAAGTTGATTTGTTAATTTTATCATCAAATATATATACCTTTTTGATGAATTTATTTTCTAATTTATAGGTGATCTTTTTTTCTGTAATGAATTCTATTTTGTTAAATTGCCCCGGAGCTCCTTTTATTACTTCTTCAATGGAAAATTTTTCAGATTTATTATTTAAGAATTGATAAGATGTGTTACTCGTTGGTTTTATTTGAATTAAAATAAAAATAATAAAAAAAACCAATGGTATTTTATAAAAATTTTCTTTCCTGGTAAGAATATTCATAAAATTATGATTGTATCTTTTTTTGAGAGAAAGTATTAATTAGTGGAACAATTGAATTTATTAACAACACCGCAAAAGCAACTCCGTCTGGATATATACTGTACTTCCTTATTAAGTAAATCAATACTCCTACCATAAATCCGTATAAAAATTTACCTGTATTATCATTTGGTGATGTTGAAGGATCTGTTACGATGAACCAAGCACAGATCATTGTTCCACCTCCAAGAAGTTGAAAAATTGGCGAGCCAATACTTGAAGAGGAACCTGCGTCATAAAAAAACATTGAGCATAATGTAATAGCTAGTATCATTGAGCAGGGGGCGTGCCAAGAAAAAACTTTTCTTTGTAATAATAACAAGCCTCCAATCATAAAAGAGATATTAATCCACTCCCATCCAATGCCACTCCAAACTCCAAATTGTTTATACGAAATAATAAGATCATTGAACATTAATCCATTATTTTGACGAATCAGATCAAACGGTGTTGCCATACTCATAGCATCACTGTATATAAATTTATCAGGATTAATTTTGTAGATTATTGTTTCCAAAAATCCAAGATTTGGTAGTGATGATAATGAAGATGGTGCTGGCCATATTGACATTTCTCTTGGAAAAAAAATAAGTAGAATTGCATAAGAAAACATCGCGGAATTAAAGCGATCAAAGCCGAAAAAAATAAATACTTTAGATGAAATTAAAACTGCAAATAGTAAGCCAATTAACAATATCCACCATTCTAAATAAGGCGGCAAAGATAAAGATAAAATAAAAATTGATACATAAGTTAATTTGTTTTCTTTAATTTTAAATTTATTTTTATTTAAGATTGAAATTAAAAGATTAGTTAGGCTCAGAAAAATAATTGAAAAAATAATATTTGTTATAGTACCCCAGCCAAAAATAAAAAACATGAGAAAAATGCTAGGAAGAAGGGCTAATAAAATTAATTTCGTATTATTTAATTTTAAAGTTGATTCTATTTTTTCGTTTAGATTAACTTTTAGCATTTAATAATAGGTAAATTTATTTTATTGATAGTAACATTTCATCAACTTGTCTTTTGTCAATTCGATTTACAAGTGGTTTAAATTTGTTAATTTTATGAGAGCAGAGTGAGTCCTCTAAATTTTCCCAATTTAACTTAGTATTTAGGAAGCTTTCAGATTTTTTTGTCAGTTCAGGTAATATGGGTTTTAAATAAATCATGAGCGTTGAAAATCCACGTATTGCTTGTGAGCAAATACATTGTAATTCTTCCTCTCTTCCAGGTTCTTTTGCAATAACCCAAGGTTTTGTTTCATCAATATACTGATTTATGATATCTGCAAGTGACATAACAATACGAATGACTTTCGAAAACTCTCTATTTTCATATGCTTCAGATATCTCAGTATTTTTTTCAATGATTGAATTTTGTAATTCTGGATTTGGCAAAGTTGATGCTAATAAGCAATCAAACTTTTTGTATATAAAGTTTGCACATCTACTAGGAATATTAATGAGTTTGCCGACCAAATCAGAATTTATTTTTTGAATAAAATCATCCATATTTAAATCTATATCTTCGACACTATTACTGAGTTTCGAAGCAAAAAAATATCTTATGTATTCTGGTTCAAAAAAATCTAAATATTGGCGAGCCTTTATGAACGTACCTCTAGATTTCGACATCTTTTCACCATTGATGGTTAAAAATCCATGAGCAAATATTGCATCAGGAAGTCTAAATCCACTCGCATTGAGCATCGCAGGCCAGAAAAGTCCATGGAAATTAATTATATCTTTTCCAATAAAATGATATAACTCTGTTTCATTTTGTTTTGCTATATTGTCCACCCAAAATTCATCAAAATTTATATTTTCTTTTAGGCAATAATTTTTGAAACTAGCTATATATCCAATTGGAGCATCAAGCCAGACGTAAAAGTATTTATTCGATGTATTTGGTATTTTGAAACCAAAGTAAGGAGCATCACGGCTAATGTCCCATTCCTGTAGCCCACTTTTAAGCCATTCACTTAATTTATTTTTGACTGATAATTGTAGATTCTCATTTTTGAGCCAATCATTAAGAAAAGATTCGAATTCAGTTAACTTGAAAAAGTAATGTTCAGATGTTTTATTGATTGGTTTTTCACCTGAAATTGTAGATCTAGGATTAATGAGTTCAGAGGGTGAGTAAGTTGCACCACATACTTCACAATTATCCCCATATTGATTTTCTGCTCCACATTTTGGGCATATCCCTTTTATATAACGATCTGCAAGAAAAATCTCTTTAACTGGATCATATGCTTGGGTGATTGACTTGGTTGATATAAGATTTTTTTCCAAAAGTTTGTGAAAAATATATTCAGAGTAAAAACGATTTTCGTCAGAGTGGGTAGTGTAGTAGTGATCATGGCAAATTAAAAAATCTTTTAGATCTTGACTGTGTTCTTTATGTATATCAGCAATAAGTTGTTCAGGAGTTTTTCCTTCCTCTTCAGCTTTAAGCATGATAGCGGTACCATGCGTGTCGTCAGCACATATATAGTGGCATTCATGTCCTTTTGACTTTTGATACCGAACCCAAATGTCGGTTTGGATATGCTCCAATAAATGGCCTAAATGAAGAGATCCATTTGCATATGGAAGGGCACTGGTAACAAGAATTCTACGTTTGTTTTGATAGCTCATTAAGATCTCAATATTAATTTTGTTTTATTTTAACAGCATTTTCTACTTAAAGTATTTTTTTGATATATTTAATTTTTACGTAGGCATTACCAGTTTTATCTCAGAAGTCTTAGTATATTTTTTAGGTGCCCCTAAAGTCCTCTCAGCTAGTATGGCAACATCTTCGGCAGTAATTCGGTATGCGGTGAGTTTGCCACCAAAAATACTTATTACCCTTGGTTTTTCTTTTCTATCCATGACTAATTCGGTGTCTCTTGCTTGCTTTGAAAAGCGTCTTTTATTTGCATTTGGATTGTTAGATTTTGGTAATACTCTAAGTCCCGACCATGCACAAATAAATTTTCCATTATAGCTTGGGAAGTAATGATAGAGTGTCTGCTCCAAATAATTTATCTCATCTTTTGTTGGTTGGCTATCATCTGGACTACCTTTATGTAGCACTTCTGTTGTACCGACTAGAGTGCCATCTTTCCAAGGCATTATAAATATAGGCCTATGATCAGATGGTGACTCTAGATAAAAAATATCTTTACTTATGGGTTGGTCGAATTCAATATGGGTTCCTTGAACAAGATCGACTAAAGGCCCTTTTGGTGCGAAATCAATTAAAGATTGAGTTTTCTTAACCCATGGGCCTGCTGCATTTATAATTAATTTTGTTTTTACTTTAACTTCAAGCTCATTAATCAAAATTTTCACTAATATATCATTATCATTTTTAACATTAGCTTCGATAAATTCAGCTTGTTCCAAGACTTCACATGACATTTCTTTTGCAGAGTTAATTACTGATTTTGTTAATTCTAGATCATCAGTTTGAGCGTCCCAATATTGTAATATAGATATCAATCCATTCTTTTTTATATTGTAGTCAGACCATTTTTCCTTTGGTATTCTAATAAAGGCAGTATCATCACGAAAATTTCCCAATAAATTATATAAAAAGAGAGCAATAGTTATTTGCCAATTTTTTAATCTATTTTTCTTATATATTGGGATTAGAAATTTTCTTTTATGTACAAGCTCAGGAGCTATTTTTTGTAAAATCCCTCTTTCATTGAGAGATTTTCTTACAAGATTGAGTTGACCAGATTCTAAGTAACGTAATCCACCATGGATTAATTTGCTTGATTTCGATGATGTCCCAAAACCAATTGTATTTTTCTCTATAAGAAGAGTTGAGTAACCTCTAGCTGATAACAGTTGTGCACAGCCAGCCCCATGGATGCCTCCACCGATAACTACAGCATCATAATGTTTTTTTGTAATTTTCATTTTTAAAATAATATCCGTTTCAAAATTTTACAAAATCCCTATAATGTATTCAGTTATTAAATTATAGATTAATTTATGAGGTTTTCTTTATGCATTTGGAGTATTACCCAATTAGGGGGAGAGGTCTTTTAGGAGATAAGTTTCAACTCGCTAGATTAATGGATGATCAGGGAAATATGTACAAAGGAGTTTATGATCAGTCAAAACATTTTGAATCTGAGGGTGAACTTAAGGAATATCTAGCAGATTTGCTTGGAGTTGAAATAAATAGCTTAGTTTTATCGAAAATGAGCTTGTAATGGTTTTAATAGAACTACTTTAGAAATAATAGGTATGCGCCAAAAATTAAATAACTTAAGCTGATTAAACTAACAATTATTACAATCAAATTTTGATTAACTCCAAACTTATTTGCATAATCTCCTGCGATTTGCCAACAAGCTAATATTGAATTTAGACTCGCTAACACTAATATTATTGAAAAAAATATTTTATTAGAAGTGCTATTGAGAATTTCATATATAGTTACGGCATCAATTTCACCTGGACTGACTATAAGCCAAAACATCCAAAGACCAAAACTCACTATAGCTATATTGCTTATTCTTTGGAAAATCCATTGTTTTATCCCCATATCATAAGCCCTATCGAAATGCTTAATAATATACCTAAAGAGATAGCTAACCATGAAATAATTTTTCCACTTTTAAAGTCTTCGCAGTAACCGAATTCTTGAATTAAATGTTTGATTGTCCCTATACAATAATAAGACATTGCTGATAAAAGGGACCATAAAATAAATTGAATAATAAAGTAAGAATTAATTATTGATAAAGTTCTCTCATAATTCATGGGAGATTCATTAACATATGCAACTGATACTAACAAAACACCTAGTCCAAACCATACAATCACGGCACAAATGCGATGAGTGATTGATGCAATAGCAGTTATAGGCCAACTAAATTTTTGTAGTTGAAGATTAACTGGACGTGTATTATTTTGATGCATAGTAGGGATGTTCGAATTTATCTTTTGTCTAAAGAAACATAATCACGTGGAGGTTCGCCAGTATATAGCTGTCTTGGGCGACCTATTTTGTAAGGTGCACTATGCATTTCATTCCAATGGGCAATCCAGCCAACAGTTCGTCCAACAGCAAATATTACTGTGAACATGCTAGTTGGTATTCCAATTGCCTTGAGTATTATTCCTGAGTAGAAATCTACATTCGGATATAATTTTTTCTCAACAAAATAAGGGTCTTCTAATGCAATTTTTTCAAGTCTTTTAGCAATTTTGAGGAGCGGATCATTTTCAAGACCAAGCTCCTTGAGTACTTCGTCAGCTGTTTCTTTCATGACTTTTGCTCGAGGATCAAAATTTTTATAGACTCTATGGCCAAATCCCATTAAGCGAAAAGGATCATTTTTATCTTTAGCTTTGGCGACAAAGTTATCGATATTTGATTCGTCACCAATTTCTTGAAGCATTTCCAAGACTGCTTCATTTGCACCACCATGGGAAGGTCCCCAAAGTGCAGCTATTCCTGCTGCTATGCATGCAAATGGATTAGCACCTGATGATCCTGTCAATCTGACCGCGGACGTGGACGCATTTTGCTCATGATCAGCATGTAACAAAAAGATACGATCCATTGCTCGAGATAGTACAGGGTTTACATCATAATCTTCACACGGATTTCCAAACATCATATATAGAAAGTTTTCAGCGTAATTTAAATCGTTACGGGGATACATGAAAGGTTGACCAATACTAAATTTATAACTCATGGAAGCTAGAGTAGGCATTTTAGCAATTAGCCTAAATGCAGCAATTTCTCTGTGCTTTTTGTCACTTACATCAAGGGAATCATGGTAGAAAGCTGACAAAGCACCAACAACACCGCACAAAATTGCCATGGGGTGAGCGTCACGCCTAAAGCCTGAGAAAAAAGTGCTCAATTGTTCATGAACCATAGTATGTCGAGTAATAGTATCCTCGAATTGTTTCTTTTGATCTGAAGTGGGTAATTCTCCATAAATCAATAAATAGCAAGTTTCAAGATGTGACGAATACTTTGCCAACTGTTCGATTGGATAACCTCGGTGCAGTAAAACTCCTTTGCCTCCATCAATAAAAGTGATTTGTGACTCACAGGAAGCTGTGGATACAAAGCCTGGATCAAAAGTGAATCGACCATTAGGAGTTAACTGACTAATATCAATTACATCAGGTCCGATGCTTCCACTATAAATTGGAAGCTCTAATTCGGATTCGTCTTCAATTTTGAGAAAAGCTTTTTTTTGATTTGATTCAGACATTTATCTTCCTTACCAACTATGGTCGTATTCTACCTTTATTTGTATACTTTTGTCAGTTAATGCTTCTAAATTTTGTTTTTCTTTAGAAAAACA
>MDTC01210454.1_pt1 | contig 10088 bp, 10 predicted proteins | sample 811181 | NCBI WGS metagenome assembly MDTC01 (sample SAMN05326644, study PRJNA326480) | marine metagenome | isolation source: seawater | place: Pacific Ocean: North | collected 2011
AAGCACGAGCTTCTTCGGAATCGGATATCTTAATGTCTTCGTCGTCCATAATGATTTAGGGTAGTGATGTAGGTAGAAAGGTAAAAAGGGCTCTTTAGTTGAAAGAAGATTTATGTATAGGATTTGTCAAATAGAATTAAATGTTTTTTTTAAATTTTAAATGACTCTGCGCACCTTTAAATAGTGGTCTAATTCATTTTTCACTTTTCCACTCAGCAAGAGCATGCCAAGTATATTTGGGAATGCCATACCCAAAATCATTAGGTCGCTAAAGGTTAATATATTCTTTGCCGTTATGATTGAGCCAAGAAATGTAAAAGTCAAAAATACTATTTTATAAGTGAGTGAACTGCGGTCTCCAAAAAGCCAAACCCAACATCTTTCCCCATAATAGGACCATGAGATCATGGTTGAAAATGCAAAAAGAAAAACTGCCACCGATAGCACATAGGGAAACCACGGAATTACGCTCTTCATCGCAGCCGCAGTAAGTGCGCCTCCTTGGTCGTTGGCAATGTAGGAACTGTTGGAGGGGTCGAGGTAGGCTCCTGTAATAATGATTACCAGAGCAGTCATGGTGCATACAACAATCGTATCTATAAATGGTTCAAGCAGGGCAACGATGCCTTCTTCTGCGGGGTGTGATACTTTAGCGGCAGAGTGTGCAATTGCAGCGGACCCAATTCCTGCCTCGTTGGAAAAGACGGCCCGTTTTACACCAATAATTAAAATTCCAAGAAATCCACCGACTCCGGCATCAAAGGAAAAAGCACTTTTAAAGATGAGAAAAAGAGCACTTGGAATTGCATCAAAATGAACAAATAAAATTACCAGGCATGCTAAGAGATAAATCCCGCACATTGCGGGTACAATACGTGACGCAACAAGGGCAATATTTTTTATACCCCCGATTATTACAAGCCCGACCAATACGGTCATCAAGACTCCGTAAATCCAGGGGAATTCTTCGAGTGCGGGAATGACTGTTTTAATTAAGTCCATGGATTGAACTACTTGAAACGCATTCCCGCCACCAAAAGAGGCACCAATGCACAAAACACAAAACAATCCGGCCAATAATCCCCCGAGGTGCTTGAGTTTCATTTCCTTCAATCCATCCGAGAGGTAATGCATGGCACCTCCCATAATTTTCCCGTCTTTTCTAAATTTCCGATATTTTTGACCAAGGACGCATTCTGTAAATTTCGAACACATTCCAAGAAATCCAACAAGAATCATCCAAAAAGTAGCCCCCGGTCCCCCGGTTCCTATGGCAATTGCCACCCCGGCAATATTTCCCAAACCAACGGTTGCAGAGAGAGCGGTCGTCAATGCCTGAAAATGAGTAACTTCTCCCTTTTGATCACTGGAGTCGAATTTTCCACTGACCAGTTCAATCGCATGCTTAAAAAGTCGGACATTTACAAATCGTAATCGTAAGGTAAAAAACAACGCCCCTCCAAGCAACCAGGCAACCACAAGGGGAAATCCTTTTAATTTATAGTAATTCCCAATTGAAACAATTTGATTGGGTACGAGGAATTCATTTTCTAATTTCTTGAAATCAGAGAAATTTGTATCGATGGGTGGGGCTTGTTGTTTGTGCCATTTGTCTTCTTTTTTTAAGACACTAAAAAATTTCAGGTTCTGATCACTAGTTGTCTTGGCGGGAAAAAAATTTCCCTCTTCTTGTGAATGTCCGGAAAATAATTCGACTTGTTCTTTGGATAATGAATAAATCTTGCTTTGATTGACTTTGAACTCGGTCCCGGGGATTTCCCAAAAAAGAAAGGATACAATTGGATCAACTGCATATTTGCCAAACAAATGATCCAGGCGATCCTGCCAATTTTTTTCTTCCGATTCTTCTTTTGACCAGACAGGTGTGATAGCTAAGGTAAAAATCGTGCAAAGAGTAATGACTTTATTGGGAATCATAAATTTCAAGGGGCGGACTTAAAGGTGAATGATTTAAGACTAGTGAATTCCTTTTGACTAGATCAAGGGTTAAGATCATCAAAGGGGAAATCGAACAGGTGAAATTAAAGTGAATATTTTAGATAAGTACTTGGGAGTGACATGGATGAAGTGGTTTCTTCTTTCTTTTCTTTTCTTTTTATCTCTTCTACTGCTAAGCATACTTGCAGATGATCCTAATTTTTTGTCCGCGTCCAATCGTGAGAAACTATTGTTTTTATTCATCGATTATCTACCCTGGTTGTTGCCACTTTGTTGTCTTTGTGCGACCTTAATTACTCTTTCATTCCTAGGTGTCAGTGGCGAGTGGCTTGGGCTTAAGGCTTGCGCGGTTTCCTGGATACTTTGCTTTCGGACTTTTTTTCTTTTTGGATTGGGACTAACCTTTCTTTCTTGGATTGCTTGGCAGGTGGAGGACCACTTTTTGGAAAACAAGAGTGAATCTGTTAAGAATTCACATTTAATCCGCGGATTTCAAATGAAAATAGGTGCTTCGAGGGCCTGGTACTTTGAAACATTCAATGCTGATTCTTACGAGGGGGATAATCTTCAGTTGTATTGCTATGACGAACAGGGAAATGACGCTTTTAGAATTCGGGCAAAATCTGCTTCCTGGTCGGAGAATGGATGGGATTTTCAAGACGGAAGGTTTCTGGGTTTTTCCTCAAGGATTGGATTACCCACGATTGATGGCCAAGGAAATGGAATACTATGGGAAGATTCACTCAAGGAAGATGGAAGAAGTGGGAAAAAAACTTCGCCTCAATTCAGTAAATTATTTGATTTCTTGAAATTGAACGACCTAAGGGATGATCCTACCAGTCATCTTCTTTTAATGAAAAATCCAAAATCTTTGACCAACAAGGAAATTTCATTGGCACTCGAAAAATACCCAAATCAGAGTTCTGCAGTTCTTTTTCCCTTTCTTCTGAGATCGGCTCAAATCAATTGCAGTCTGGCCTCCTGTTTCCTTGCAATTTTTTGCGGCTTACTGATTGGAGTCAGTAATTCTCATCAAAGTTTTGGTAAAATTATTCTGATTAGCATGCTCGGAATTGTTTTCTTTTATTTGACCAGAACATTTTTTGATTCTTTGGGAGAGCGGGGGATTGTGAGTCACTGGACTGCGGCGAGTGCACCTTATGGGGCAGTCTTATTATTGTCAGTTTTGTACTGGTTTTATAAAGAAAAGTAAAAAAGTATCACCCATCGACTTCTCGAAGCTGGATACTTTCAACAATTTTATCATGAGCAAAGACATTGGTTACAGTGATGAGTTGGTCATTGGTATGAACCCAGTCTTCGTCTTTAAGTTTCTTGATAGCATTTTGAATGGTCACTTCAGGATCTCCGGAAAATTCCATTAAAAAAGGCTCTATACCCCAAATAAGTCGAAGTCTTCGGTGCAGTCCCTCGACATCAGTAAAAGCAAATAATGGAGCGCCATTGGGCCGCAAAGCCCCTAGCTTGGAAGCAAGGTCACCACTTCTAGTGAAAACCAGAACTGCAGAATTTTCTATTCTCATGGAAAGCGCTGCAGCGGAACGCAGCATTTTTGCTTTTGGGCGAAACAGTTTGAGTTCCTCAGTCAGACCGGGCTGAATTTCTGCCTCCATTCGAGAAGCAATTCGATTGAGTAGTCGCAAACATTCTACGGGATACTTTCCGGTTGTGGTTTCACCACTCAGCATGATGCAATCCGCACCCTCATTAACCGCATTTGCAACATCACTAATTTCTGCTCTTGTAGGAACCGGGGATTCAATCATCGACTCCAGCATGTGGGTGGCTACGATTATTGGTCTCCCGTTTGCCAAGCATGAACCGACTGCTTTTCTTTGAATAATTGGTAAATCTTCAAATGCGCATTCGATGCCCAAATCTCCACGGGCAACCATGAGTGCATCAGCTGCTTTAATGATTTCCTCAATGTTTTGTACTCCTTTTTGATCTTCTATTTTAGCAATTATCTGCCCATCTGATCCATTTTCCCTGAGAAAACTTCTGAATAAATCAATTGAATCAGCGTCACGTGTGAAAGAGAGAGCAAAATAATCATGTTTGCATTTTATACCTACCAGGGAATCCCTCCGGTCTTTTTCAGTGAGTGAGGGCAAGCCTGTCTCAATCCCGGGTAAATTTAAGTGCCTACGACTTTTTAGTGTGGCATCTTGTAGGACTTTACAGCGGATTTGAGCAGGGGAGGAATCAAGAACCGACAGCGGAATTAAACCATTGTCCAAAAGTACGGTATCCCCGGATTTAATATGTTCCGGTAATCTGTCATAATTAACTTCAATTTGCCAAACTCCATCCAGGGAAGGAGGGTTTGGCTGGGCTACGAAGACAAGGTCGAGTAAGTCATCTTTTTTTAATTCAACCACATTTTGAAGATACCCTGTTCGAATTTCAGGACCTTTCACATCCATCATTATGGCAGGCTCTCGATTCAAAGACTTTCCCACTTTTCGAATTCTTTCGGTAATGGAAACAATCCAATCGTGATCGGCATGGGCCATGTTCAACCTGCAGATATCCATACCCTCGGTGATTAGTTTCTCAAGCATTTCTTCGCTCTCAGTTGCCGGACCTATCGTGGCGATTACTTTCGTGTGTCTAGTCAAACGTTTCATAGCGGCAGAGTCTTTGAAGTTTTTGGATCCACCACGAAGGTTTCAAATCGTTTTCCATTTCTTTGAAGATTTGAGAATCGCTCCCGTACCCGAGTCACATTGTTGCAATCTTTGCTAAGGTGCATCAAAAATACTTTCTTCCACTTGTATTGGTCGAAAGAATCAAGTAAGTCAAAGGTTCTTTCATTGGAAAGATGGCCATGCCTTCCTCTTATCCTTTGTTTCAAACTCCAGGGTCTCTTGGGGTCATCCTCGAGCATTTTCGAACAGTAATTGGACTCAATGACTAAGATACTTGCACCCTTTATTCGCTCACGGACCAAAGTTGGTACAAACCCTAAATCAGTGACCCATGCCAAACTGGACCATGGGTTAAAAAGATCGTCCCGGCCCCATTCAAAATAGAAACCAACTGGATCATAGGCATCATGGGGGACACTGAAGGGATGAACCTTGAGCGTTTTAAAATCAAAACAACTACCGGTTTCAAAAACTTTCCAGTTGGGTCGGCGGGGGAGTTTGGCTTGAACTGCCTGAATGGTGTCACGGTTGGCAAAAATGGGCAAATTTGCAAATTTGGAAAGCCCCCGAATTCCGGCGGAATGATCATTGTGTTCATGGGTAAGAAATACAGCGTCGAGGGATTCAACATTGATCCCTTCTTCATTCAATAAAAATTGTAGTTTTTTACATGAGAGTCCCGCGTCTATCAAAATATTCAACTCAGAAGTTCGTAAGAGAGCAGCATTTCCCGAACTACTTGATCCAAGTATTTTAAATTCCGTGTCCACCATCCTTGTTTTATTGAATGTCTCAAGCTAGAAGCCAATCAAAAAGTTCATAATTTCTACCAGGAGTCCAAAATTCTTGGGTGATGTATGAATTTTATTTTGATTTTTACAATAAATCATCAGATTCTAATGACATGAATACATCACCTTATTCCTCCGAGGTATTTGATGTTGTGGATGAAAATGATTTAGTGATCGGGCAGGCGATGCGGTCGGAGGTTCACCAACAGGCACTTTTACATCGGGCGGTCCATATTTTTGCCAGAAGTGAATATGATCAATGGATCATCCAAAAAAGATCGTCTCAAAAAGATTTGGATCCACTTCTTTTGACTAGTAGCTGCTCTGGCCATGTGGATGCAGGAGAGGAGTACCGGTGCGCGGCTGTTCGGGAGTGCTCGGAAGAACTCGGAGTTTCACTTAAAAGGATGGATTTATTGGAAATTTTACGAGTGAGTCCATGCCTCGAAACTGGCAATGAATTCGTTCGGGTTTATCTTACCAAACATGTTATTTCACCTGTTCCCAATAAGGAGGAAATTTTTTGCTTGGAGGCAATGAATTTAGAACAAATAAAAGAAAAAATAAAAAAAGAAGGGGAACTATTTAGTAAGTCATTTCTTCATTTGTTTCCATTGGTGGTCCATATTTTAGAGAGATTACATTAATTGCATCTGCTCATTTCCCATGTCCTGATTTCCCGAAAGGTCTGCAACTTCCCAGCCTTTTGCAGTAAGCATTCGTCCTTGTGGAGTCCTTTTTAAGTATCCTTCTTGAATTAAGAAAGGTTCGTGAACTTCTTCCAGTGTATGTTCTTCCTCATTTACGCCCACTGCAATTGTGCCCAGCCCGACTGGACCACCCTTGTAGTTGACCGCCAACATACTGAGAATTCTTTTGTCCATTTCATCGAGTCCTTTTCCATCTATTTCAAGAAGCTCTAGAGCAGCGGAGGCAATCTTTTTATCAATTTTTCCATCCCCTTTTTGATCAGCAAAATCACGTGTGAAATGGATTAAGTTATTTGCTATCCTGGGAGTTCCTCTCGCTCGAACTGCAATTTCTTCACACCCCTCCTGATCGACCTTGCAACCAAGAAGGTCACAACTTCTTCTTACTATCAGTGTAAGGTCCTGTTTGGCATAATAATTGAGTCTTGTCTGCAGCGTAAACCGGCTTCTCATTGGTGCGGTTAAAAGCCCAACTCTGGTCGTAGCTCCAATAAGTGTAAATCTTGGGATTTCGAGCCGAACACTGCGAGCGTTTGGTCCTTGGTCGATCATTATGTCGATACGATAATCTTCCATTGCCGAATAAAGATACTCCTCCACGGTCTTTGGAATCCGATGAATCTCATCAATGAATAAGATTTCGCCCTCCTGTAAATTAGTTAAGAGTCCAGCTAAATCTCCAGGTTTATCGATTACAGGACCAGAAGTAATCCTTACTTCCCGCTTAAGCTCGTTTGCAATGATGTGGGCAAGTGTTGTTTTTCCTAGTCCAGGTGGACCACATAACAAAATGTGTTTTAATGGTTCTTCTCTTTTGATTGCCGCTCCAACCATGACCTGCAACTTTTCGATGGTCTTCCCCTGTCCAGTGAAATCCTGAAAGCTCGGAGGTCTTAGTGCTGCATCGACCTCTGGACTGCTTTGGATGACAGGATCGGAAAGATCATTTCTATTTGAATTTTTTTCTTCCATGAACAGTTACTTTTAATCGATTAACGGGCCAAAAGATTTGGGAAGGGCAGATTCGGGAAGCCTTTCAACTTCTGCCCCCATGCCTTGAAGTTTTTTTTCAAATTTGTCATAGCCTCGATCAAGGTGATAGATTCTTTGTACCCAAGTCTCACCTTTAGCGGCTAGCCCCGCAAGTATTAAAGCAGCACTTGCCCGAAGATCGGAAGCCATAACCGGGGCGCCAGTTAGTGAAGCCGCACCTTTAACAATTGCACTTGCACCTTCCAGAGAAATTTGGGCTCCCATACGCAACAACTCGGGGACATGCATGAAGCGGCTGGGATAAACTTTTTCCGTGAGAATACTAAGACCGGGAGAAAAGCAGGCCAAGGCAGTTGTCTGGGCTTGTAGATCGGTGGGGAACCCAGGGTAGGGAAGGGTAATCACTTCAAAGGATTTTAATCCTTTTGATCCAACTCTAACTGTTAATTCTCCAATTTGGTTTTCTGACATTTCCACTCCACATTCATCCATCAGATTGGCAAATGCACCCAAGTGCGAGAGTTCGGCACCACGTATTAAGATTTCTCCATTTGTAATTGCTGCCGCCAATACATAGGTTGCAGTCTCTATCCTGTCGGGAATTACTTTGTGTCGACATCCATTAAGTCGGTCCACTCCTTCGACTTTCAAGCGATGGGAACCGACTCCTGTTATTTGAGCTCCCATGGAAAGAAGCATTTTGCAAAGGTCAATAATTTCGGGTTCGCATGCCGCTCCATCCAGTGTGGTGATTCCCGGGGTTAAGCAGGCAGCCATCAAGGCGTTGGCAGTTCCAGTAACGGTGCTTCCGTGTCGACCACCCAAAAAGAGTTTGTTCCCCTTTAAATTTTCAGCGTCAATTTGTACAACTCCACCTTTTAACCTTACTTTTGCTCCCAATCCTTGAAGGGCTCTGATGTGTAAATCGATGGGGCGATTACCAATTACACCCCCTCCCGGCATGGGTATTTCTGCTCTTCCTAATCGACCTGCCAATGGACCGAGCAAACAAATCGAAGCCCTCATTTTCCGAACCAGTTCATAAGGAGCATAATGGACTATAGATTTCGGATTAATTCGCCAAGTGTTTGGCTCTAATCTTTCAACCTCTGCACCAAGTTCTGAAATGATCTCGGCCATAAATTGTATGTCGCTCAATTGAGGCACATTCTCAAGAATAGTCTCATCTGAACTGAGTAACGAGGCCGCAAAGAGTGGAAGTGAAGAATTTTTTGATCCGCTCACTGAAACCGAGCCCGATAGCGAGTTATTACCTGCAATCCTGAAAACTTCCACTTTACTGACAAAGAATTATGAAATTCTTCGAGGCTGGGAAATCAACCACCAAAGAGTTTCGAAAGAAATCCGGAAACACCCTTCTTACTAGGTTTTGGATTTGATTCTGATGTTTTTTGCTTAGACCTTTTATCTGTTCTACTTTTTCTTTTCCTATCCTGCGACCGGTTTTCATGGCTGGAATCAGGTTTTTTATCACCTGAATCTTCCGAAGACCGCTTGTTGCGAGAGGAGGAATGTTTTCTATTCCTTTGTTTGCCCTCGTCTCTTGACCGATCCGAACTAGTAGAACGCCGCCGGTGGTTACTTTTTCGGGAACCATCACTTTTTCGATTGGAAGAAGGATCACGATCGGACCTGGAGCTTCTAGGTTTCTTGTTTTGTTGTGATGCTTGCTTGGCTGAGGAGTCTGAAAGATCATCCTTTAGATCTTTCACTGAGGAAATGGAAATCTCACCCATTTGGTCCTCTCCTTTATTTTTTGCATTATCTGCAGAAACCAAAGGTTTTTCATTAGCCCGGTACCATCGTGAACGAATTCTTGATTTCATTAATTTCAATTTAATTTTTATAAGAGAGGGTAAATGTTTTCTTCAAATAATCCAAAATTCATCTGGGTAATGGGAGCAAAAGAGAATAACACCTGAGTGTTCGGATTGAGCATTTAAGATGGAATACTGATAATCATTGATTTGAAATACTTCAACAAATAAAGGACAACAGCATGAATTTCTGAAACCTCTTGCAAAGATCCAAGGTTTTGTTCTTATCAAAATAAATGGATAAGCTAGACAATATATTTGGTCTGCAAGAGCAGTTGAACAAAAAAATCGGCGTTGAAATGGGTGGTATGAGCGACGAGCAAAAAACGGAGTGGATACTCAATTACATCCGGGCTATGCAACAGGAATTGGCTGAACTAACGGATTCAGTGCCTTGGAAATGGTGGGCGAAATATCAAGAGTTCGATAAACAAAATGCCAAGGTCGAAATCATAGACTTATTTCATTTCCTGATATCGATGGCCCAGGTCATGGGAATGACAGCGGAAGATGTACACGAGGCATACCTGAAGAAAAATAAAGTTAATCATGATCGTCAGAAAAGCGGATACTCTACAAAAGACGAGAATGATTCTCGTCATATTTGAAGGCCAACTGGTCAGGCTTGTAAATTAGAAAGTATTACTGAACACCTAGATTTCTTTCTGGAAACTTTATTGGCGTGAACTAAGTTTCGTTTTTGTGATTTCTCCAAAGCGGAAATAAAAGAAGAGGCAGAACTCTTGGCCTCTTCTTGGTTTTTATCTTCGACGGCGGATAGAAACTTCTTTTCCAATGTTTTAAGTCGGCTTGCAAGGGTACGGTTTTGCAAGTAACGAGTCTTGTTTTTACGTATATTTTTAAGGGCAGATTTGGTATTAGCCATTGTCGTAATTTAAAGCATGCAGGTAGATATCGTCAATTCTTAAAGAGATTCCGAGAAGCTGTAAGCCGGATTCTGTTGTTTGCACATGAGCAAACCGTCATTCATTTATCTATTCTTGCATGCAGGAATTCCTCATTTCTGAGGATGCGACGTACCCGAAACCATCAGGCGGGCCGCCCGGTTCCCTATTTCGTCTTGCATCGGATTGGGTTTACATTGCTCGCTCAGTTGCCCTTGCG
>MDTC01026390.1_pt1 | contig 10087 bp, 5 predicted proteins | sample 811181 | NCBI WGS metagenome assembly MDTC01 (sample SAMN05326644, study PRJNA326480) | marine metagenome | isolation source: seawater | place: Pacific Ocean: North | collected 2011
GCAATTGTTGGTGAAGATGCACTGAATGAGCGTGACAAGCAACTTCTAGAGTTCTCTGGCGTTTTCGAAGATAAATTCCTAAGGCAGTCTCGTTACGAAGACCGTTCTATCGGAGAAACGCTCGATTTGTGTTGGACTTTGATGTCTAGTATTGACACCAAATATCTGGTGCGTCTAGACCAAAAATGGATCGACAAGTATCATCCAGATAACCGTGAGTGAGTTACACTAATCCAGAAAAAGGGAGTTGAAATTTATGGCACTTGACATAAAACCAACACGCAGTGAACTAATCAAGCTCAAGGGACGTATCAAACAGACCAAGAATGGTTACAAACTTCTCAAAATGAAACGTGACGGTCTGTTTCATGAATTCCGTAAACTACTGGCTGAAATGATCGAGGCTAAGAGAGAGTTAACCAATACTTACAGGTTGGCTAAGCAAAGAATCGATCTTGCTAATGCAATAGAAGGTGGCCTCAAGGTTCGCTCTGCTGCAATTGCTAACTCGGCATCTCCTGAAGTTGAAGTTGAACGCAGAAACATCATGGGTGTTGTAGTTCCGTCGGTATCAGGGACTAATCTAAAGCAAGCATTTGGAGAAAGGGCGATTGGTTTCACCGGTTCGTCACCATACATCGATGAAGCAGCAGATTCCTTTGGAAATTTAATCGAAAGAACAGTGAAAGCTGCTGAAATGGAAGCGACACTGAAACGTCTTCTCGCCGAAATTGAAGCAACTAAAAGACGTGTAAACGCTCTTGAATTCAAGGTTATTCCTGAACTAGAAGAAGCCAGAGTTTTCATTCAATTAAGACTTGAAGAAATGGAAAGAGAAGAGACCTTCCGTCTCAAGCGTTTTAAGAATAAGTGAAATTTATACCCGATTCATTCATTGAGGTCGGCCGTACACCCAAGTTTATGGGGAGGTTTTCTGTATGTCTAAAGATGAAGTAATCCCTGTCCATTCAGAGTCTTGGAATAATCGAGAATTGATGAAAAGAATTCTTTCAAGGTACTGTATTGTCATTGAGGATATTGGAGGGCGATCTCCTACATTTCTCATTTCAGAAAAAGAAAATGATGACATACACGATGTTTTGAAATCTATAAACCAGCATTTATCGCCTCTAGGATATAGTGCCAGGTTGTATCCAGATGATCCATGGATTCTACAATTAATTCCAGATCCTATTATGCAATGGCCATCTCCTCGATTCATACTAACAATGTGGATTCTTTCGATGCTGACTACCGTTTATGCTGGAGAGAGGTGGATGTCAGATGCACGCCCATCAGGTGGGTGGTTTGTAGAAAATGCGGCATTGGATGCTTTGATTGGCTATACAATTCCTTTATTTGCAGTTTTGATTTTCGCATCATTCGTCCAGAAATATATTGCAGATAAGAACGGTGTAAATCTCCCTCATATTTTCCCAATACCTGGCCCTGCAATGCTGTGGTGGCCATTTGGAATTTTGGGATTCGCTTCATTGCCTAGAAGCGATGCTAGATTGTGGCCAGACCGCTCCTCTTTGGGTAATACTGCCCTTTCTGTACCTTTGATAATGATAATATCTGGAATGACATTATGCTTTATTGGACTTAAACTAACTCCTGATGTTGTGCCATTAGGTTCATCTCCTTTAGTCGTTGAATTACCTCTTTTGATGAATTTGATAGGAATTAGTGTTGAAGGAGAAACTATGATGATTCTCAAAACAGCCTGGGCCCATCCATTTACTCGAGTTGGTATGACCTTGACTTTCATAGGATGGGTTTCTTTACTACCAATACCTACCCTTCCTGGCGGAAGAATTCTTATCGCTAGAATGGGTATTCTTGAAGGACGTTCAGGATCAACTCAGGTAATGTTGCTGATGGTAATACTATTGTTTGCTTTCTTGTTCGGGGCTTTCTCTACATGGAGCATTTGGGTGCCAGTAGTAGCGCTTGTCGCTTCATTATTGATCACTAAGGGAAATGATCCAAGGTTACCTGTAGTATTGGATGATTTCAAGGGCTTACCGGATAAAGATCATAGAAGGTTAGGAATTATTTTGTTTATGGCATTCATGTTTGCATTGCCATCGCAAATACCTTTCTCGGAATCGGAAATATGGGATGATGAAATCTCTTGGAGCTTGGAAGAGGATTATTTGGTTATTGAAGACGGTTCCTTCGCTCAAACCTTGGAAGTAAACAATCCCTCACTAATTGCACAGGATTGGGAGGTTTCATTACAAAGCGGCTCTTATGGTGATTATTACTTGTCTAGTGTGGACTGTGGTTCAGGTACAGAATCAAGTGAAAATTCTTGTACAGGTAAAGTAGATCCTCTCGATACAATCGAAATTACTTTCAATTTTGAATGGAATGAGTCATGGAATACAACTGCAATAGATTTGATATGGAATGTAGGTGATGAATTGATTAAGAATCAAGTTGTTCCGGACCAAGAAATCTATCCGGTTGGATTTTGGAACTTCAATGGCAATCTAGATGACCCCGAATCTTGTATAGAAATAGAAGCTGAGGAATCTGGAACTGTAGAATTAGGATCAATATCTGATTTCACCAGTTGGGATGGTATTGATTCCGAGGGAAATATCTCGTTTAGTGAGGGTAGTTCTCAAATTTGTCTCAATGGTTTGTCAGGTGATGACATGAGTTGGCTTAGCGAGCAAATATTTTACCTTGGAAATGTATCTTATATGGCCGATTATGAATCTGAAAATTTTGTTACTATTCCGGAAGATGGAGTTTTGCTTGATAGTAATGAAATGATGTTTAGTCAGTCTGTTTTGGCATTCAATCATGATGGTGATTGCTTATCTTTAGGCACACCTTCTTCCCCCAAAAATAATATTTGGAATATGTCAATTTACCCTGTTCAGATGAATAAATATGAAGATTCAAATGAAACTATACGATTATTCGCTCCTTCAGGAGGAGTAATCACTGATTGTAAATCAGAGACTTCTCCTGAAAAATACACTGTAGTGGAAGGACCTGCTCTGATCTTAGGTGATGGAGATGATAGAGGACAACACTGGTTAGGGTCGTTTGAAATAGTAAATAATGAATTTATTATTGAAAATCCAAGTTCGGTCAATATCTCGATAGATATTGAGTTTGAGATATTTGGAAATGGTTCACAATGGGTGATTTCAAACAATATTGTATTGTTAGCTAATCAGACAACTACCATTTCTGCAATAGCTCCTGAATCAGGAGCTTCTTTCTCATGGTTTGAATTAACTGATGATGGAGATGTAGTACTACATTTGGTTAATCACGGGGTGTGAAAATGCGAGTTGGTGTGTTAGGTGCCGGTTCTATCGGTTGCCTGGTTGCAGCCAAACTTGTCGATGCTGGTTATGATGTCTTAGTTCATGCACGTGGTGAACATGGGGCAACACTTGCTCTCTCGGGATTGGAAATATCAGGATTATGGGAGGAAAAAATCTCTCCAGATCAATGGGTGGTGAGCCTTGACGGTGCAGGATTACATCCGTCGCTGAAGCAATCTTGTGATTTGGTAATAATAACAAGCAAATCAATTGACACAGTTGCTTTGATTGATTGTGCAACTTTCCTTACAAGTGGTCCTGTTTTATCTTTGCAAAATGGCTTGGGTAACTTGGAGACTCTGAAACAACATGTATTTGAAAATGCAGCAGTGGGTGTTACAACCAATGCAGTGAAGAGAATTCAGCCAGGTTGTATTGAGTGGGTTGGTAAAGGTAATTTGATCGTAGGTGGCCCTAAAGGTGAAATTTTTGCAGAAGTTTTGGACTGTCTAGATGCATCATATAGCAAAGATGTATCATCGATACTTTGGAACAAGTTATTGCTAAATGTTGCGATCAATCCTCTCGCTGCAATCTGTGGTGTGAGAAATGGTGAATTACGTAATGAACCATTGTTGTCGCAAGCAGAATCAACAATGTTAGAAGCAGCCTTAGTTGCTCGAATGTTGGGGATTGCGATAGACGATGATCAATTGTTGATTCAGAATCTTCATTCAGTTCTAGATTCTACCTCTGAGAACATCTGCTCAATGCTAGCTGACGTCAAAGCAGGCAAGGAAACCGAGATCGATATGCTATGTGGTCAGGTTGTACTGCGTGGTGAACAATTAGGTATTCCAACCCCTCTAAATAGTATGTTACTGTCACAAATAAAGTCGCTTAGATAAGATCTTTATTCCAGTGGAGTCCTTTGTTTTCTTTGCGTATTAATGCATCATCAGTAATATGTGTGGCAACTAAAAGCAGATTCCTAAGTTCTACTAATTCTCTTGTTGGAATACTACGATTCCAGATAAGATCAACCTCTTTTGTTAGAAGTGATAGCATCCTCTTTGCTCTTTCAAGGCGGTCAAATGAACGAACAATTCCCACATCATCAGTCATTGTTTTCCTTAATGTTTCTAAATCTCTAACCAGTGGTGCGTGTTCTTCTAATTCAAGCATACCTTCTGCTCTCCAAGGAGGAACATTTTCGATATTGTCTAGTGGTTGTGAATTAAAGTGCTCTGCAGCCCGATTTGCGAAAACAATTGCCTCCAGTAGACTATTGGATGCAAGTCGATTAGCACCGTGCATTCCAGTACATGCAACTTCACCAATTCCGTAAAGGCCAGGTATTGCTTCACCATTAGCCATCAATACTCTTCCATTGATATCTACATACAAACCTCCTACCATGTAATGTGCTGCAGGCGCAACCGGTAGCGGGTCTCTAGCCAAAGACAATCCATATTGATTTAATTTCGATTCGATATTTGGGAATTCGGAATGCAATTTTTCTTTTGATAGATGTTCGGTTACAAGCCAAACATTATCGGCACCTGTTATTTTCATTCTTTGGTCACATGCACGTGCGACAATATCTCTGGTTGCAAGGCTTCCATCTGGTGATGATTGTAAGGTAAATGAATAATTTTTCGGCTCTAAATCACCCCTTCTATAGGATGAAAGCCCTTCGTTATCTAACAGTACTCCACCTTCTCCTCTCAGTGCTTCAGTAATCAAAAATGGCTTGACATTATCTGCCATTAATGCCGTAGGATGGAACTGGAAAAATGCCATATCTTTACTTGCAGCACCTGCTCTAACCGCCATTGCCAAACCATCTCCGCTTGCAACAGATGGATTGGTAGTCCTCTCCCAAAGTTGGCCACAACCTCCTGTGGCAATCAATACTGAATCTCCAGCTAAAGCATCCATCTCTCCGGAATCAAGTTTGAGGCACCAAATCCCCTTGATTCCTTTTTCAGGTTGCCCGTGAACTCTTTGAATAAGATCAACGCCTAGTGTGTGAGGTCTCAAAGTAATATTCTCACTTGCAGAAACCGCATTGTTCAGGGCCCTCTCAATTTCAGCTCCAGTAGCATCCTTAGCATGAAGAATTCTTCTAGCTGAATGTCCACCTTCCTTTACTAAGTGGAATTCATCGCCATCTTTCTCAAAATTAACCCCTATCGATAGTAAGTCTCGAATTCTGTCTCCAGCTTCCTCGACCACACATCTGACAATATTTTTGTCACAAAGGCCATCTCCACAAGATAATGTATCTTCGATATGTGCTTCCATGGCCTTTCCATCTGTTTTATCAAGAATTCCTGCGATTCCACCTTGGGCCCAATTAGTTGAAGAATCCTCAGGCCTCTGCTTGGTGATAATTACAACCTCATGGCCTTCCTTTTCAAGGCGCAATGCAGCGAAAAGACCTGCGATTCCGCTGCCGATAATAATCACTTTAGACATTGGGGTCGGTTTGGCGGTGAAGTCTTTCACATTCAAATGTGACCCATGAAAAATAGCGACATCAATAAGGGGTCGGTCATACAGCACTCAAATATGGGTCTGATTAAGAAGTTGGCAGCGCTCATCGGACTCGTTATGATAGCGGTGTCTGTTGCGAATGTCGAATTTGGTGCTTTGATGGGCCTTGACCCTCCTCAAAAACTGATTCTTTCAAGATTGGCAGATTCGGGTTGTAATTCTGATGAAATTCAGAAAGACCTTGATGCTGGTGATGCAAATGAATGTGTTACTTCTCCTGGAGTTTGGGATGGCCCTGATTTATTATTGCTGCTAGAGGGATGTGTATTATTCCTTACTTCATTTATGAGATGGCCAAGAAAAGGTCGTTGGGCCAAACGAATTAGAAAAATCGCTGTTGTCACAGGTGGATTATTTTGTGGAATTGCTTTGGCGGATAGATTTGGAAAGATACCGGGTGCATCATCAGAGGATTTAGCGTCATTACTTCCATTCCCTGCGCCTCCTATTGCGGTTCAAATTGCAATTTTCGCAATAGGAATTTTCTTGATTAGAGGGCCCAAATACCGAATTGATTACGACAAAGAAAATCGCCCTAGGGGCCAAAAGAGAGAATATACAGTTCAACAATTGGATTTGGCATATCAGCAAGGAGGTAATCTTGGAAATTTGACCAAGGCTAAAATCTCAAGCGGAGCATCAAAATATCGTACGATCGGAGATTTATGGGATTATCAAGGCCTTTCCAAATACGAAGATGAATTTGAAGGCGGTATGCGTGATAGTTTCCATAGCAGTGTAGGTCGAACTTGTCATCTTTGTAATGGTGAAGGTTGCCGAGGTTGTTCAAACACCGGCATGGCCTCCTAAATGCATGACGTCGGCTTATTTCCGAGTGTATCATAAACGGCATCTCGCGAGCGCGAGTCGAGTAACCTTCAAAGCCCCCCTCGTTCCCTTGGACCTTTGAGGTCAAGGTTTCATTATCTTGAACAAGAGGGAGAGGGATGTATCTAAAGTCATTAGAAGTTGAGAACTTCAAGTCATTCAAGGGTGAAGCAGTAATTCCATTCGATCGTGGATTTACAGCTATAACTGGACCTAATGGTTCAGGTAAATCTAATTGCGGCGATGCGGTTCAATTCGTACTAGGCGCTCGTTCAGCCAAGGTTCTACGTGCTCAAAATTCGAAGGATCTTATCTTCAATGGAGGTAAATCAAATCGTCCTGCTAGGAATGCGAAAGTAACTCTCGTTTTTGCAAACCCTGCTTTATCAAATGGTCGAAGAAGATTACCTATTGATACTGATGAGGTTAGAATGACTCGTGAAGTCCGTTTAACTAAGTCAAACAATACTGTGTCTACTTATTTGCTGAATGGCGAAGAGAGTAACCAGAAGTCATTTCACCGTATTCTGGGCCAAGCAAATGCGAGGCCAGATGGATACAATATCGTATTACAAGGAGACGTAACCCGACTCTCTAGCATGACAGCTGTTGAAAGACGTAAAGTCTTGGATTCAGTAGCTGGAGTGACTTCCTATGATGACGAAATTCGAAAGGCTGAGCGCCAGAAAGGCCAAGTTGAAGATTTCATTGAAAGAATCTCTCTAGTTGAGGACGAACAGAAAGCCCGATTGAAGACTTTGGAAAAAGAAAAAGCTGTTGCCGAGAGGGCTAAGGAAACTAAAGAGAACTACGATGGAGCAAATATTGTGCTTCAACAATCAAGGCATATGACTGCAAAGGCTGAAATTAAACATCATTCTGACGAAAGAGCCAGATATTTGGCAGAAGCTGCTGAATTAGAATTAGGAGTCAAAGCAGCGGAAAAGGTATTGCTAAGCCTCGATGATAAGATCGGTGAACTCGAAACTCAAATTTCAGATGCCATGGGTGGAGATAAAGGGGGCTTGAATGATCAAATAGGCAAGCTGCAAGTATCATTAGCACTCAAAAACGACCATCTAGAAGAAGCCGAGATTTCTGATATAGATGACAGAGAAGTTTTACTTGATCTAGAGGACCAAATTTCTGAGGCAAAAACAAATCTCGACGAACATGAAGATAATTTGAAATCTGCAAGAGATGCCTTAGCTGCAAGTAAAATTGCATTCGAAGAAACCGAAGCAGTTGAGTCTGAGATACGTGAATCCTTAGAAAGTTCAGGTGCAGCATCGGCCTCATTGTCAAGGGCACTTTCTAAAGCAAATGATCAATTAGAAATGTGTAGAGAGGCAGTCCAGAATGCTAGATTGGAAGCAGATAAGGTCGCTAACCAGGTTGAATTGGTCGCTGAACAATTATCAGTAGCCGAAGAAGAAGTAGATGATGCTCGTTTGACGTGCGATGATATCAAAATCCAAGCCGAAGATTTGGGAGAATTGAATCCTGAGAATGATCGTACAGCACTTGCAAACGAATTACGAAACGCTCAGTCTGCAGAAAAGCGCCTAATCGATGAGTCATCAGCCGTTGATAAGAGGTTACAGGATGCGGAACGTAGACTATCTTCAGCTAGGACTGAACTTGACAAGAGGTCTGGGAGTAATGGAATGGCCCCTGGTGCAGCAGCAGTTATGGCTGCTAGAGACCGTGGAGAACTGAAAGGTATTATAGGAACTATCAGTGAGTTATGCGCCCCTAAAGACTCTTCACATTCTGACGCACTTGCTACCGCTGTTGGTGGTGGAATGAATTCAGTGGTCGTTGAAAGCGATCAAGTTGCAGCAGAGGCAATGGCTTTACTGAAGAGTCGTAACCTTGGGCGTGCAACCTTCCTCCCTCTAAACAAAATGCAAACTAACCGTTCCTCTGGTAAAGCAGCAATGGTTGCTAGAAAAGAAGGAGTAATTGGTTTCGCTCATGAATTATTAGATTACGACCCTCGAATCGCTACAGCTGTAGCTTATGCATTACGTAATACCTTAGTTGTGAATAATATTAGCACAGCACGCCGATTGATGGGCGGTGTGAGATTAGTTACTCTGGGGGGAGAAATCACTGAACCAGGCGGTGCTATGGTCGGAGGTAGCAAACAGAAGATGAAAGCCGGTTTCGGAGGTAAAATCCACGGTGCTAGTGAAGTTGAAAAACTAGTCAATGAAGTAGATCGCCTTTCGATAATGGCACAAACAGTCGCAGCAGCTTTGCGTGAAGCGCGTACTAAGCAGCATGAGATAAGAGGCAAAATCAATTCTTTAACAGAAGATGACCATTCGATTAAAACAAGTACTCTGAAAGCAGAATTGGATGTTGCAGAGAAGAACTTGACTAAAGTACGAGGTGTAGCAAGTCAACTTGAAACTAGATTGAAGAATCTAGAATCTGATCATACTGGTAAACTAGCGTTATTGGAGGGTTCGAAAATCAAATTGCTTGAGGCTGAAAAGTCTAGAGATGATGCAGCTGAAGAATTAACAAATTCTAGCCCTGATGGAATCAGGCAGAGATTACTAGACGCACAAACTCGTCGTGTAGAAGCAGAAGGCGTATCGAATAAGGCCCAATTGACTCTTAATAGTGGCACTGAGATGAGTGAATTGTTAACTCAGCGTCTTGATTCCTTGACTTCTAGAGCCGATGAAATCCAAGCAGGCATGGCAGGTAGAGAAAAGTCTGTCAAAGAATGGAAGGCATCAATCAAAGAAGAAACAGCAACCTTGGATGCTAAAATGGCTGAAAGGACATCATTGCTCGATGAGCATCAAGAACTTGAAAATGATCGCAAAGCCCTTGTTGAAGAGAGAGCTGATGTTAAAGCAAATGCGAACCAAAAGGCTAACGCAGCGATAAATAGCCACTCTATGGCAGAAGATATCACTCGAAGTTTAGCAGTTAGGGAGCAGAACCTTGCTGACTTATTGGTCGAAATGGCTGATGAGTCGATACCAGTTGCTGATGATGAAGCAGAATTGCCAAATGTAGGCGATGCACAAAAGATTGTCAATGATCTTAGAAGGAAGTTGGATAGATTCGGAGATTTCAATATGCTGGCAATAGAGCAGTATGACACTTGTAAGAAGCGTTTAGATGAAATGAAAGATGATTTCAAGACACTCCAGCAAAGAAGGAAGAGACTAATCGACATCACAGATAAACTAGAGAGTCAAAGAAAGACCCGATTACTCGCAACTTTGAAAGAAGTAAACAAGAATTTCAAGGTCGTTTACAATCGCTTGTCAAATGGTGGAAGAGGCGAACTCTTCTTGGAGAATCCTGATGAGCCATTCAAGGGCGGATTAGATATGTGGGCGCAACCACGTGGTAAGTCGAATAAATCTCGCTTGCAAGGA
>MDTC01254691.1_pt1 | contig 10087 bp, 7 predicted proteins | sample 811181 | NCBI WGS metagenome assembly MDTC01 (sample SAMN05326644, study PRJNA326480) | marine metagenome | isolation source: seawater | place: Pacific Ocean: North | collected 2011
CGGGCTTCTACTACACCGGCAAGATGAGCGGTGGAGAGCAGTCCCGGACCCTCGGCGACCTTGCAGAGCAAAGCGACACCGTCGCCCTTGCCGCTGCCGTGAACGGCCTCGACCCCGCGGACTATTCCGGCGGCACCATGGCCACCACCTGGAACGCCTCCTGGTGGGAAATTCCGATCTCCCTCGGCATGAAGGTCCCGATCAAGCCCCACTGGTTTGTCTACGGCAACGCCGGTGTGAGCATCTTCAAGGGAGGCTTCGACATTACGGTCGACATCGATGAAAACTACGCCAACGTGCTTGGCACCCACATCGACACCTCCACAGAAATCCCCACGGTCACCGACCTCTCCCCCGACGGTGGCGTGCAAGACACCATCAGCTTCCGCACGGGCGCGGTCGGTCTGAACTACGGGGTGGGAACCCAGGTCAACATCAAGAAGACCTTTGCGCTCTTCTTTGAGCTCAACAGCTCCGGTGCTGCCAAGACGGTGTTCAACAGCAACAACATGAAGTCCGAGTCCAAGCAGCTCTTCACTGCGCTGTCGAGCCAAAGCCTCGCCGAGTCCGACGCCGAGTGGTTTGAAAAGCTCGCGTATCCGGTGCTCATGCAGGGTGCTTCGGCCCGCATCGGCTTCCGGGCCTACCTGTTCTGAGTCGCTAGCATCTACACCCGCAGCCCTCGCGGAACCCGAAGGTTTCCGGGGGGCTGTTGCATTTTGGGACCGTCGATGTCAGATCCGACGCCATCCGCTACAGTAGAAGGAGAGCGCTGCGATTAGGGGTTGACTTGGCGGTGTATCAAAAGAGCGAGTGGGCTGTTGTTGCATCGTGTGTTGCCGCGGTGGATCTTGCGGCTCTCGTGCAGATGACTGTGGTGCACACCGTGGATCGACTCACGGCGATGATGTTTGTGATTCCCAGCCTGGTGGGGCTCTTCGCTGGGATGGGCATCATTCGACTCTCCCGTAGTACTCGCCACGAGAAGGATCTTCGTGGTCAGTTGGAGCAGCGCACTGCCGAGGTGCAGCAGCTCAACGACTCTTTGCAGGAACGTGTAGAGCGCCGCACCCTCGAGCTTCGTGCCCGTGAAGCAGAGCTGGTGCAGTCGCAGAAGATGGAAGCGCTGGCGCGTCTCGCTGGGGGGATCGCGCATGACTTCAACAACCTCCTCACTGCGATTCTGCAGGGTGCCGAGCTGATCACGGAGCTTGCCGAAGAACCCGAGAGTGTCCGAGAGATCTCGGACGACGTTCGGGGCGCAGCAGAGCGGGCCACCGAGCTCACCAGCAAGCTGCTCACGCTCAGTCGACGAAAGCGGATCCCGGAGCCGCCGCGCCCCGTGGATCTGGCGCAGACCGTTCGCGATCTGTCTCGACTGATCGACCGGTTGATGGGGGACCGCTCGGCGGTCTCGATCGAGCTTGCGCCCGAGCTTCCATCCATCGTGGCCGATCCGGCCCACCTTGAGCAGGTGTTGGTGAACCTCTGCATGAACGCGCGGGATGCGATGCCGGAAGGTGGACTGCTGAGCATTCAGGTCATGCATGTGCCATCGGCCGACCTCGCCTCGCCACTCCGGGGTGACGATGGACACGGAGCTGTGAGCCTGCGAATCCAAGACACCGGTGTGGGCATCCCCGACCACCTCATCGACCGTGTCTTCGAGCCGTTGTTCACCACGAAAGAGCCAGGAGCCGGAACTGGCCTTGGGCTCAGCATCGTGCGCAACCTCGTGGAGGGGGCGGGTGGTGTGGTTGAACTGAGTCGGCCCGAAGCCGGCGGCACGGTCTTCGACCTGTTCTGGCCCGCCCAGGCCCCCGATGTCGAGGCGATTGCCATTGTGTCGCCCGAGCAGACCGACCCTCCCGACGCACCATCGGCGAGCCCAGAGATTCTGTCGGTTCTGGTGATCGACGACGATCGGAGTGTGCGCCAGATGGTGTCGCGAGCGCTCCGGGCGCGTGGTCATGAAGTGGAGATGGCCAACGGCGGCGATGAAGCGGAGCGGATTGTGCGCACCGGCAGCATGCACTTTGATGTGGTCTTGTCGGACATCCACATGCCCAAGCGAACCGGTATCGAGCTGGTGCCCATCTGGGCCGAAGTGATTCCCACCAGCCGTGTGGTCCTGATGACCGGATTCACCGACCATCCTCTCGACGAGGACCGGCTGCGGGAGCTTCAGGTGGTGGCCGTTCTGCGCAAGCCGTTCGATGTGGCGCAGCTCGAAGCGGTGCTTCACGCGTAAAGATCAGCCCACCAGGAGCGTGGTGAGGCCGGCGATGACCACGGCACCGATCAGGTTCAGCACGAGTCCTTCGCGCGACATGGTGCGCACATCCACGGCCTCGGTGCCGTATACGACGGCATTTGGAGCGGTGGCCACGGGCAGCATGAATGCACAAGATGCAGACAGTGCGGCGGGAACCATCCACACGATTGGATCGATGCCGGCCGCCAGCCCCGCGGCAGCCAAGACAGGCATGAGGAGGGTGGTGGTGGCCGTATTGCTCGTGACCTCGGTGAGAAAGGTGACCGAGAGCGCAATCACCAGGCTCGTGAGCAGCATGGGCCAGCTTGCCAGGCCGAGGTCGTGTGCAATCAGGATGCCGAGGCGTTCTGCGAGACCGGAGGAGCCGAATGCTTTCGCAATCGCGATGCCGCCACCGAAGAGCAGCAGCAGGCCCCACGGCAGCCCACGCGCATCGTCCCAAGACAAGAGGCGGTCTTGTTGCGGATCGGAATCACCACTTGGAATGATGAACAGCAAGACGGCCGATGCCAGCGCGATGGTGCTGTCTTTGGCAGTGGTGAACCCGATGAGCGCCGACCACCCGCCAAAGGGCTGGGTGCGGAACACCCAGGCCGCCGCGGTACAAGCGAACAGGATCAGCACCCTTCGCTCGCGTGGGGTCATGGGGCCCGGACGGGGCAGCACGGGTGCGGCGGTCTCCGCGGTCACATGGCGTGTGAGCCAGAGCCAGGCGAGTGGGAGCAAGACCGCCACCACAGGGAGACCGATGCCCATCCACTCCACGAACGAGACGCCCGGTCCTCCGGTGGTCTCCTGGTAGACCCCCATGAAGACCACATTGGGGGGCGTTCCCACTGGTGTTCCCATGCCACCGATGCTCGCGGAGTAGGCGAGGCCGAGCAACAGAGGGGTCTTTAGCTGTGGGTCGTCGGACCCGGCCATGAGGGCGAGAACGACCGGCAGCAACATGAGGGTGGTCGCGGTGTTGCTGATCCACATCGAACACACGGCACACGCCAGCATCACGCCGAGCACAAGGCGCTTGCCGCCGCCCCCCACCAGTCTCACCATCCCCACGGCGATGCGTCGGTGGGCGTCGGAGCGCTCCATGCCTGCCGAAAGGATGAAGCCGCCCAGCAACAGGAGGATCAAGTGATGTCCGTAGGCCTCGGCTGCTTGCGCATGGGTCAGGACACCCGTGAACGGAAACACCACAAAGGGCACCAGCGATGTGACCGGCACGGGAACGGGCTCGGTGACCCACCAAATGGCGCACAGGGCGGTCACGCCGGCGGTCCATGCGGCACCGGTAGGCAGGCCGACTTGGAGGACGCCGAATCCTGTGAGCAGGGCGATGACCAGTCCCAGCAGGATCCAGGTGTCTCGTCGGTTCATGGAGCGTCCGAAGCTCGAGTGCACAGGGGAAGCGACGGTGTACCACACGGATGGTCTGCCCATGCCGCTTGTCGCGGAGGAGAAATGGAGAGGACTCTCGTGGCCATTGTTGGGATTGCGCCGGGCGTGGTATGGGCCCAGCAGACTGGAACGGCTCGTTGGCCCTGGTTCGGTTGGAGACCTGGAATATGGCGACCCTCGGTCCATTTTTGATGATTGCGCTGTCGTGCATCGGGATCATGTATGGCTGCAATCTGTTTGAGCCCGGTGCAGACTTTCTCGGCCGGAACATGCGCGATGGGGTCAAGGGCGCCACAATCAACGCGGTAGGCTCCAGCTTGCCCGAGCTCTTCACCACTCTGATCCTGCTGTTCCTGTACCGCGACATGGACGGATTTTCGGGTGGAGTGGCCACCACGGCGGGCTCTGCGGTGTTCAATGCGGTGTTGATCCCGGCCTGCGCGATCATCGCGGTCACCATGTGGGCGCGGAGCACCGACACCATCGAAGTGTCCCGCAAAGTGCTCGTGCGTGACGGCTTCTTCGTCCTGCTGGCAGAGATCGTCCTCATCTGGTTTCTGGGTCAAGACACCATCTACTGGTGGATGGGCGCAGCGCTGGTCTTCATCTATGGCCTGTACTTTGGGGCGCTGATGTGGGGGGCCTGGAGCTCCCGCGACGACGACGAGGAAGAACCCGAATGCGACGATGAGAGGAAGCCAGGTCCGGTGATCTCCGATCTTCTCACGGCGTTGCGAGGCGATGATGTGGGCCTCACCACCGCGCGCGCATGGGGATTCTTGCTGAGTGGCGCAACGGTTGTGGCGCTGTTTTGTTTTGTGTTGTCGGAGGCCACTGTCCAGCTCGCCCGCATCTGGGACGTGCCCCTCTTCCTCACCACGGTCATCTTCGCGGCTGCCGCGACCAGTGTGCCCGACACCATCTTGTCCATCCGTGATGCGCTCAAGGGCAACTACGATGATGCCGTGGCCAACGCCATCGGCTCCAACATCTTCGATGTGTGCATCAGTCTCGGCCTGCCCATCACCATTTACGGCCTTGTGAATGGACCGATCGACCTGGGCGACGGGTCGGAGAATGGCGTGCAGCTGATCCGATGGGTGATGCTGGGCTTCACGGTGGTGGTGCTCGCGATGTTCTTCCCTGGGAAGGTGGGCAAGCGTTCGGGTCTGTTCATGTTTTCGCTGTACGGCGCCTGGGTGCTTTACATCGCCTACCGCACAGTGGCCGCCTGAGCGCCACGGAGTCTCGGTCCGTCGGTCTCTCGACCGCATCTGGAACGGCTGAAAGACTCCACAATGCTGCGGTTTGGAGCTCCGAAGACTGCGGACTGGGAGGGCGGACGCCCAGCTCGAGACCGGGGGGTCAGAAACAACGAATGCCTCAGGATTGGGTGCGATACAGTCGCGGTGCACACCAGGAGTGCTATGCACCGCCGACACTTTCTCGCCTCATCGGGCGCAGTCACGCTCACCATTCCAGGCTTTCTCTCGGCATGTGCCAAGGCGGGCCTCGCAGCAGACCTTGCCACCGCGCCACCCGACGATCCGTTTCGAGAGTGGTTCGGCATCGATGAAGCGACCGTTCGAGCAGTGCTCACAGAGCTTGGGGCCGGCGGTGCTCAGCTGGGCGACCTGTACTTTCAGCACACCCGCACCACTTCGGTGAAGCTGGAAGACGGCATCATCGGTGAGGCGAATTCGTCGATCGCACAGGGCGTGGGTCTGCGCGTCGTGATCGGCGACCAGACCGGCTACGCCTTCACCGAGGATCTCACCCTCGAGTCGATGAAGAAGGCGGCACGCACCGCGGCAGCCATCGCGCGGGGAGGAGCGCCCAAGCTTGCGCCCGACCAGCTGCAGTGGCCCGAGATCGCCCGGCGCGACCTGTACTCCCTGAATGTGCCGTGGTCGCAAGTAGGCATCGCTGAAAAGCTGCCGAAAATCCAGCAGCTCGAAGCCCTCGCCAAGGCCAAAGACCCAGCGGTAGACAAGGTCTCGGTCTCGTGGTGGGACAGCGAAGAGCGAGTGATGGTGGCCACCCTCGATGGAAAGGTCTACCGAGAGGTGCGGCCCAATACCCGACTGTGGTGCACGGTAGTGGCAAAGAAGGGCGCCCAGACGCGCTCGAACGGTGCCAACCTGGCCGGTCGCAAGGGCTTTGACTTCTACACCGACGAACAGCTCGAGACCCTCGCCACGCAGGCGGTCGACCGAACCATGCGACTGTTTGAGGCCCGTCGGCCGCCAGCCGGCGAAATGCCGGTCATCCTGGCTGCTGGTGCGAGTGGCATCCTGCTCCACGAGGCGGTGGGACATGGGCTCGAAGCAGACTTCAACCGGAAGGGCACGAGCATCTATGCCGACAAGATGGGGCAGAAGGTGTCGGCCGACTTCGTGACGGTGGTGGACTCTGGCTTGGAGCCCGGTGAGCGGGGGGCGCTGTCGTTCGATGACGAGGGCAACCCCTGCCAGCGCACGGTGCTGGTGGAAAATGGCAAGCTCGCTTCGTACATGCACGATGCCATCAGTGCGAAGCACTACGGGGTCTCGCCCACGGGATCGGGGCGGCGGCAGTCGTTCAAGCACGTGCCGATGCCTCGGATGCGGTGCACGTACATGGAAGACGGGCCCCACACTCGCGAAGAGATCATCACCAGCGTAGACAAGGGGATCATCGCCGAGACGTTCACCAATGGCCAGGTGCAGATTGGTGCTGGCGACTTCACCTTCTACATCAAGAACGGGTGGCTGGTGGAGGGGGGCAAGATCACCGCGCCCATCAGCGATGTGAACATCATCGGCAACGGGCCCGAAGCGTTGGCCAACATCACGATGGCTGCAAACGATGCGCACCTCGACACTGGGGGCTGGACCTGCGGCAAGAACGGCCAGGGTGTGCCTGTGAGCCAGGGACTGCCCACCGTGCTCGTGTCGAAGCTCAATGTGGGAGGCGTCGATGCCTGAGGTCACCGATCTCCTGTTGGAGCGCGCAGCGGCGGCCGTCGACCTGGCAAAGGCGGCGGGTGCGGCGCACGTGCAAGCGAACACCTACCAGAACCGGAATGTCGAGTTCAATCTCCGTGATGGCATCCTCGAGAAGGTGCAAGAAGATGTTCGGCGGGGTGTGAACCTCGCCCTGTACGTCGACGGGCGCTACTCCACGCACAGCACGAGTGACCTTCGTCCCGACTCTCTGCAGAGCTTCGTGGCGGAGGCGGTGGCGATGACTCGGGTGCTTGCGCCCGACCCCGACCGCGCTCTTCCCGACGCGGCTCTGTACCCGGGTGGCGCTGCGCCCGCGCTTGACATCGTGGATCGGACGGTACCCACCTTGGATCGGACCGCCCGGATCGATCGGCTCAAGGCCATGGAGGCAGGCCTGACCGGGCATGAAGACGTCATCTCCTGGTCGGCTGGCAGCAATGACTCGGAGCGATTCTCGGCGGTGGTGAACACCAACGGGTTGTCGGCATCGCAGCACGACACCAGCATTTGGTGTGGCGCGGAAGTCACCCTTCAGGATCCCAACGGGGCCCGTCCCGAGGACTGGTACTGGGGCGGTGGCCACCATGTGGCGAACCTTCCATCGTCGGAGGAGGTCGCGAAGCGCTGCCTGGAGCTGGCGCGGGCTCGGGTGGGCTCGGGGAAGGGACCCACGGTCAAAGCCACGATGATCGTGGATCCTCGGTCGTCGGGCCGGTTGGTCTCTCGACTGCTTGGGTCGGCCAGCGCGCGCAGCATCCAACAGGGGCGCAGCTTCTGGTCCGACTCCATTGGCAAGAAGCGCTTCTCTGATGTCCTCAGCTTTGCCGACGATCCGCTGCGTCCGGGTGGGCTGAGCAGCCGCGCCTACGATGGGGAGGGTCTGGCCGCACAGCGCCGACCGATCATCGAGCAGGGAGTGGTGAAGAACCTCTACGTCGACAGCTACTACGGTCGGAAGCTCGGGATGGCGCCGACCTCTGGCGGTCGCTCGAACCTTGAGTGGGTGACTGGTGATCGCGACCTGGCAGCCATCCTCGCCGATGTCGACGATGCGATCTACGTCACTTCCTGGCTGGGAGGAAACGCCGACAGCACCACTGGCGACTTCAGCTTCGGACTGCGAGGGCACCGCATTACCGGAGGCAAGCTGGGTCCACCGATCGGTGAGATGAACGTGACGGGAAACCTGATCGACTTGTTCTCTGCTCTGGTGGAAGTGGGCAGTGATCCGTATGCCTACAGCTCCTCGTACTGCCCCACGCTGGTCTTCGATGGCGTGCAGTTCAGCGGGGCCTGATGCGAGCGCTGGTCCTCGACACAGACGGTCCCCGCTTTGTGCCGGACCGTCCATTCGAGCCTCGGGCAGGTGAGGCCACGGTCGACGTGCGCCTCGCGGGTGTGTGTGCGACCGACTTGGAGTTGGTGAAGGGCTACATGGGCTTTACTGGGGTGCTCGGCCACGAGTGGGTGGGCACCGTCTCGAGCGGACCATCGGCATGGCTCGGGGCGCGTGTGGTGGGCGACATCAATGCGGCGTGTGGCACGTGCAAAACCTGTCTGGTTGGGCGCCCTTCGCACTGTCCGGAGCGCACGGTACTGGGAATTCAGGGGCGTGACGGCGCATTTGCGGAGCACCTCAGCGTGCCCGTTCGAAACCTGCACCGGGTGCCGGATGGCGTTCCCGACGAAGCAGCGGTCTTCGTGGAGCCCCTGGCGGCGGCCTGCCAGATCCTGGAGCAGGTCCATGTGCGTCCATCCGACCGTGTGGTGGTGCTGGGGTTGGGCCGCCTGGGACAGCTCTGCGCGCGGGTGCTGGCCCTCACCGGGGCCCGGGTGATGGGCGTGTCTCGCTCAGCGCCGCCGCTGGCCCTCCTGCCCTTGTCGGTCGCTGGTGTGCGCGCAGCTGAGGCCACGCCGGATGGTCGGGCCGACATCGTGGTGGACTGCACCGGCTCGTCGGCGGGCATCGCAGCGGCCATGCAGTGGCTCCGCCCTCGCGGCACCCTCGTGCTGAAGACCACCACCCACGATCTGGGCGCGGCATCGCCGACCGCCTGGGTGATCGATGAGATCACTGTCGTGGGGTCGCGCTGCGGTCCTTTCGAGCCGGCCCTTCGCCTGTTGGCGGCTGGCCTGGTCGACCCGACGCCGCTGATTCATGCCTCGCGGTCGCTTGTCGACGGGGTCGATGCACTGGAGCAGGCTGGCCAGTCGGGTGTGCTCAAGGTGGTGCTGCGTCCTTGACGGGGGGCAGCCGCATGCTGCGGCTCAGTCCTTCCGGTTTTCGGGGATTCGCTCGAAGAGGACGTTGTTGAAGTCGTCGTCTTCGCAGTCCAGCTCGCTTCCACTGAGCATGCAGATCCAGTCGCCCATGCCGTCGATGTCCAGCTCGTACTCGTCTCTGGACTCGTCACGCGCCTCCGCATCGGTCCGATCCCGGGCTTGGGCGCTGCTGTTCTCGGCGGGGCCCACGATATCGGTCTGAATGGTCTCGGTGTAAGTGCCGGTGAGCAGGCTTCCATCCACGGTGTCGAGGACCATCTCGCCGGAGAGCGTGGTGGTGGTGGTGGTCTCCCCGTCTGCGGTTGCATTGGTGAGTGGGCCGTACTCGTCGAATTCGACCAGCTTCCATGTGCCGAGCAGCGGGTCGCCGAAGAGGGCGCACCCGGGCAGAAGCACGAACGAGAGGGCAAGCATGCGTTGGACGGACACGGGCGACGGACTCCTCGAGGAGGGAATATGGCCGATTGCGACCGCACCCGGGGAATCGGAACCGAAAAACCCACGTGTGGTGTTCGGCAGCACGATGGAATACACCTCGGGGCTCCGCGATGAGCGCACCGAGTGACAGGAGTGGAAATGAAGACGAACGCAGTGTTTTCGACCGGTTTTGGGGCTGTCGCTCGCAGCCGGTTCGCTGGACTGGCGATGGCTTTCGCCATGATGTTGGCTGGCTGCCGAGGATGTTCGGATGAGGCATCGCTGGATGATGAGGTCGAGGTCCAAGCGAAGAAAACGGAGAGTCGAGCGCTGCGTCGCGAGCGCCGGATGTCGAGCCGTGCCGATCTAAAGAAGCTTCGGGCGTTGACTCTGCGGGCTCCCAGCGCCGAGGAGTCCGACCACGAGCTGGCCAGTGCGATCGAAGAAGCACGGGCACTGATCGAGCAGAGCGATGCGGAGCTTGCGCGCGAGGCCCTGGTGGATCTCGCGGCTTGGCTCGCTGAGCACCCCGACGACCTCGATGCGTTGTACTGGAGTGGTCGGGCCCGGGTGGTCACACTGGAGTACGATCAGGCGATTGAGCTGTTCAAGTCGGCGCTCAAGGTCGACGACACCTATGTGCTGCCCTACCGCTGGGTGGTGTATGCGCTGGGTGAGCGGCAGCGGTTTTCCGATGCTCTGCCAATGGCGGCGCTGGCCGTGAAGC
>MDTC01275457.1_pt1 | contig 10087 bp, 10 predicted proteins | sample 811181 | NCBI WGS metagenome assembly MDTC01 (sample SAMN05326644, study PRJNA326480) | marine metagenome | isolation source: seawater | place: Pacific Ocean: North | collected 2011
AGCAATAATGGTAGTGCACTTAACAGGCAGAAGTTGCAACATGAAGTCTATAATGCAAATTGCAAAAAAATTTAAGCTTAAGGTTATTGAAGATTGTGCACAAGCTTTTGGAACGAAATATCAAGATAAATATTGTGGCACTTATGGTTCTGTTGGTTGTTTTTCAACCCATCCACTAAAGAATTTTAATGCGATGGGGGATGGAGGGTTTGTTGTGACCAATGATTTAAAAATTTATAAAAATATTAGTAAACTAAGAAATCATGGTCTTAAAACTAGAGATAGAGCAGACTCTATTGGTTACAATTCTAGACTAGATAATGTTCAAGCTGCAATTTTAAATTTTAGATTAAAAACAATTAAAAATCTCTTCAAAAAAAGAAGAGAAAATGCAAACTTTTATATACGCCATTTAGATAAAAAATATATTTTTTGTCCACCAGAAAAAAAACTGGAATTCAATACTTACCACCTATTTGTAATACAGGTGGCTAACAGAGATAAATTACAAAAATATTTACTAAAAAAAGGTGTTGTTACATATGTGCACTATCCAGTGCCTATTCATCAACAAAAAATATTTAAAAATAAATTACCCAAAGCGTTTTTACCCGTAACTGAAAGTCAATCTAAAAAAATTTTATCGTTACCAATCCATGACGGGTTAACAACCAAAAAATTGACTTATGTAGCAAAAGCAATAAATGATTTTTATAGAAAATGAAAAATTTATATAAAGATTTATTTGAAAAAGTTTATAAAATTAGAAAAATTGAAACTAAAATATCCAATAAATACAGAGAACAAGAAATGAGGTGTCCCGTACATCTTTCAATTGGCCAAGAAGCAGTAGCTGCCGGTGTTTGCCAATCCTTGAAGAAACATGACAAAGTATTAAGTACTCACCGTTCACATGCACATTATATTGCAAAAGGGGGAAACCTAAAATCTATGATTGCAGAACTTTACGGCAAAGAAACTGGTTGCGCTAAAGGATTGGGTGGATCAATGCATTTGCAAGATAAAAAAGCTGGAGTCGTAGCAGCCGTTCCTATAGTGGGGAGCACTATTCCAATCGGAGTAGGTGTTGCGATGAAATCAATTTCACAATTAGAAAGAAAAAAATTTGTAACAGTAATTTTTTTTGGAGAAGGAGCAACAGAAGAAGGAGTATTTCATGAGAGTATAAATTTTGCAGCAGTAAATAATATACCGGTTCTTTTTGTATGTGAAAATAATCTTTTTTCTGTTTATACACCTCTAAAAGATAGGCAGCCCTCCAAACGAAATATAATTAATATAATAAAAAATAACGGAGTTTCAGCTTTTTCTGGAGATGGCAATGATGTTTTAAAAGTTTATAGTTTAGCAAAAAAAAGCATTGATTTTATAAGAAAATATAACAAACCTGCTTTTTTAGAATTTAAAACTTATAGATGGTTAGAGCATTGTGGTCCTAATTGGGATGATGATTTAGGCTATAGAAAAAAAGGAGAGTTGAGCAAATGGATTAAAAACTGCCCTCTTAAGAAAATAGAAAAAAAGTTATCCAAAAAAGAAATATTTAAAATAAAGTCAAAAATAGACAATGAGGTTATCAGGTCTTTTAATTTTGCAAAGAATAGTAGTTTTCCAAAAAAATCTATTTTGAAAAAATTTAATTAAATTAGGAAAAAATTGAGAAAAATAAAATATTTTCAAGCTATCAAGGAAGCTCAAGAGCAATTATTACAAAAAGATAAAAGTGTAATAATCATGGGACTTGGCGTAAATGACCCCAAGGGAATATTTGGCACAACAAAGAATTTGTATAAAAAATTTGGTAATAAAAGAGTTTTAGAAACACCTACATCTGAAAATGCAGTAACAGGAGTTGCAATTGGTGCAGCTATTCAAGGTTTAAAACCGATACTCACACATCAAAGAGTAGAATTTAGTTTATTATCAATTGAGCAAATCATAAATCAAGCTGCAAAATGGAATTTTATGTCAGCAGGTGAATTTAAAATACCTCTAGTTATAAGATTAATTATAGGAAAAGGCTGGGGACAAGGTCCTCAACACTCACAAAGCTTAGAAGTTCTTTTTTCTCATATACCAGGACTTAAAGTTGTAGTGCCTTCGAGTGCTTATGATGCAAAAGGTTTATTAGTAAGCTCTGTAAAAGATAGTAGTCCAGTAATCTTTTTCGAACATAGATGGTTACACAATATTGATGGGATTGTTCCAAAAAAAATATATTCTATAAAAATTGGAAAGGCAAAAATATTACAAAGAGGCAAAGATATTACAATAGTGTCTTTTTCTGAGGCATTAATACAGGTTTTGAGATTAAAAAAAATTCTGAAAGCATGTGGTATTTCAGCAGAAATTATTGATTTAAGATCATTAAGGCCACTAGACAAAAATTGTATTTTAAAATCAGTCAAAAAAACTAAAAAATTGTTGGTAGTGGACAATAGTTGGAAATCGTATGGAATTAGCGCAGAAATAGTTTCAGTAGTAGCTGAAAATTTAAGCAATTTAAAGGAAAAACCAATACGATTAGGCATTAAAGAAATACCAATACCAAGTTCAAGAGCGCTAGCTAAAGAATGTTATTTAAATTCAGATATTATATTAAGGGAAATTTCAAAGTTAACAAAAATAAAAATTATTGAAAAAGTTAAGAAAAAATATTTAAAGCAACTTTCTTTAACAGAAACTGATGTACCTTATAAAGATTTTCAAGGGCCTTTCTAATATTTATGAAAAATTTAATTAAATTTGAGAATACCTTTTTATATAAAGGCACTATAATTGAAAAAGTAGAAAACATAAAATCATTAATTTATTTAAATAATTTTGTAAAAAAAAAGTTAATTAAAATTTTAAAACTTAAGATTAGTTCAAAAAAATTGAATCTAAATAAGATTCATTTATATATAAATAATAATAACTTAAACAAAGTGAGATTAACATTAATTAACGCAATAAATGATGATAAAAATTTTAGAATAAATTATTTTAAGGTTGCAAAAAACATGCTTGAAAATATTATTGGAAATGAATTAGCAATGCAAAATAAAATAAATATTTCTATTCAACTGCCAAATGACGAGGATTCCTTGCTACCAATTCACTCTGACACATGGTCAGGTGACTCCCCTTTTGAAAGTGTTTTGTGGTTACCATTAGTTAATTGCTATAAAACAAAATCAATGTTTATACTAAATGCAAAAAAAATAAAAAAATTTAATGATACCTTTTCAGATAAAAAAATTAATTCTATCTCAGATATTTATAAAAAATTTAAAAAAGATTTGAATTTTTTAAAAATAAATTATGGACATTATCTGCTTTTTAATCAAAACCTTCCACACGGAAACTTAATTAATAAAACAAATGAAACACGTGTATCATTAAACTGTAGATTTAAAGGACTGTTTTCACCTTACCACCAAAAAGAACTAGGAAGTTTTTTTTCACCTTTGAAACTTCGAGCTGCTACAAAACTAGGTCTTGATTATAAAATGCCTGGAGAAAAATAAAACTATGATTTTTAAAGGGTATATTTCCAGTAGAAGACTTTTAGATGGGTCTTTAAGTCAGCAAAAAGTTCAAAATTTGGTTATCAGAGATGCTTGTGCAAGAAAAGGATATGATTATAGATTGAGTTTTACAGAATACGGAATGAAAGATTGTCTTATAAACTATAATGAAATGTTATCTGATATTAAGAAAAATAAGTATGACGGTATTGCTTTTTATAGTTTAGCTCAACTACCTAAAAAAAAATCAGAAAGAAATAAATTATATGAAATAGTAAAACTAAAAAAAAAAATTCTTTTTTCACTAGAAGATATCCTAGTAGATAATAAAAGAGATATAATAAAATTAGAGAATTTATTTAAAATAAAATTATTACTAAAATATTCTCCTAAGAAAATAAATATAAAAAAATAATGAAATTTGCCTCAAAAGCTATAATAATAAAAGACAATAAGTATCTTTTGCAATTAAGGGACAACAAAAAAAATATTCTATTTCCAAATCATTGGTGTTTTTTTGGCGGAACTATAAAAAAGAGAGAAACTCCTGAAATTTGCATCAAGAGAGAAATAAAAGAGGAGTTATCAATTAAAATAAAGATAATTATGAAGATCTATGAATGCCTAAGCTCTAAAACTAATACTTATCTAAATTATTTCTACACAGAACCATTGGATATAATAAGAACTAAAAATTTAGCAGAAGGTCAAAAACTAGCCTGGTTTAGTAAGGATAAATTAAAAAAATTAAAAAGATCTCCAGATGTATTAATTTTTGAGGAATATTTAAATTAATTATGAAAAAAGTTAAACTTGGATTTGTAGGCGCCGGTTTTAATGGGCAACTCGCTTTTTTAGAAAATTTTTCTAAAAATAAAAATTGTAAAATTCTTGGCTTAGCAGAACATAGAGTTGCGTTAAGAAAAAAAGTTTGTAAAAAGTACAACATTTTAAATCAATACAAATCGCATAATGATCTTCAAAAAGATATTAACAAGTATGATGGAGTAGTCATTGTAACAAAGAGAAACATGATGCCTGCCATTGCTTATAATTTTCTAAAATTAGGCAAACCAATTTTAACTGAGAAACCTATGGCAATGAACTTACAACAAGCAAATAAACTTTTAATAAGAGCGAAAAAATATCAAACAGAATACAAAGTTGGGTATAATAAAATTTATGATGAAGGAGTGATAAAAGCTAAAAAAGAATTTGATAAGATTCTCAAAAATAAAAGTTTAGGAAAAATTGTTCTTATAAGATCACATAGATTATCTGGAAGTGGTTACGATGATAAAAATTTTTATATAAAATCCTCTGAAAAAAATTCTTTAAGCACTCCATTTTGGCCATTAAAATTAAATTGGTTGCCACAGAAATATCATAAATCATATGAAAAATACCTAAACCTTTATTGCCACAACTTAAGCTTGTTAAGATATTTTACAAATGAAACCCCTAAGGTTGAAAAGTCAATATTATCAGATGAGAGTATGTCGATTGTGAATCTTAAATACAAAAAATTTAACGCAATATTGGAAACCGGTTTTTTTACAAAAAATGGATGGGATGAAACATTTGATATATATTTTGAATTTGGATCAATTCAAATTAAGCTTCCACCACAACATCACAAAAATAAATCAGCAAGTTTTGTTATAAATAAAAATTTTACTCAAAAACTTTATAGATTTGATTCTAAAAGATCATGGTCTTTCAAGGGCCAATGTAATGCTTTTATACAAGATATAAAAAATAAAAAAGTTAAAATCAATAAAGCAAAAGATGGAGTTAAAGATATGGAATTAATCGAAAAAATTTGGAAAAATTTTCTATCTAAATGATTTATAAAATTATTCTAAAATTAACTTTTTTAAAAAGAATTAATAAAAAATTCGCAAGATTTATCTTTTCTATAATAATTTATCTAGATGATATGTTTTTAAAGTTGAGAATACTGATACTTTCAATTTTCTTAAAAAGAGATAGTAAAATTAAAGCAGCGCTTAGAGACCTAAATGATAACGGAGTAGCAGTTATTAAAAACTTTTATTCTGAAGAAGAGATTGAAAGAATTAAAAACGAATGCTCAACTATAATTGATAAAATTCCAGTGGAAAAAGCAAAGAATGAAGAATATATTGAAGCCGCAAATATTGATATAGATAAAAAAACTATCTATTTAGAAAAATTAGGAATGTCCTTAAAATTAAAAGGTTTAAATTTTTTTAACTCTTTTTTTTCAAAAATTGGAAAAAAAATTGAATTAAATTTAATAACCTTGGTTTACCACTTGCGAGTTGGAAACCCCTATATTCTTTATAATGTAACACATGATGGAAGCATTGAGCACCCAGTAATAAAAGATTATAGCAAAATTAAAACAAAAGAAGTAATAGCAGATAGACCTCACATAGATCTTTTTTTACATCACTTAAGATGTTTTGTTGCTTTAAATGATATAAATAAAGAAAATGGGGCAACAATTTATTATAACAAATCGGCAAACTCTAAAATAATAAAAAAAAATTATATCAACCTATTTCTTAATGAATTTGATTTTAAGCAAGATATTAATAATTCTCATTATGTAGATGAAATTAAACTTAATAATTTGAAGGAAAAATGCCCCAAAACATTTTTAAGTTGCAAAAAAGGGGATTTAGGTATTATAGACTTAAAAACAGTCCATCATGGAACTGCACCCGAAAAAGGAGAGCGCCATCTATTATGGTTTTATTATTAATATTATAAAATAAGATTATGAAAAAAGGAAAATATCACGACGAGTTAATGGAGTACGCAATAAACGCAAAAAAAAACAATGTTGCTTATCCTAAAAGATATTGTTTTGTGCTGACAAACCTATGTAATTTAGCATGCACATTTTGTTTTCAAGATAGAAAAAGACAGGATGGTGCAATGACAGCTGAAAATTGGATTAAACTTGCAGACCAGCTGCCTGAAAATTCAAGGGTTACATTAACAGGTGGTGAACCAATTGTTATCAAAGACTTTAGAAAAATTTTTGACCATGTTGCATCGAAATTTGAATGCAACATGATTACTAATGGCTTGTTATTAACAGAAGATCTAATTGATTTTATGCTTGAGTATAAAAATTTTAAAGTTCTATCTATATCTATAGATAATGAAAAAAATACTATTAGGAAACAAGCCAACATCAAAGAAAAAAGATGGGATGAAAAATGGCAACATGTAGAGAATATGATGCATTACTTTCAAAAAAGAAAAAAAGAGCTAAATTATAAACATTGCAATCTAGATTCAAAAACTGTTGTTCTAGATGAAAATGCAAAAGATTTACTGCAAATACATAAATATTGCGTCGAAGATCTTCAGTGCGATACTCATGCTTTTCAATTTCTAAAAGGCTCCCCAATTCAACATTCGGACGTAATGTTTGAGTATCAAAAAATATTCGAAAAAAGCTTAGCTCCTGTTTATAAAAATTGGAAAATCATAATAGACCAATTAAATGAAGTAAAAAAATATAACAAAAAAAATAACAAAACTGCTTTTCTTCATCCTGCCTTATCATCAGTTGCAGACGATGATAAAAAAATTGATATGGATTATTTTAATGAAGAACATCATGATAAAAAGCATTATAAGCCATGCGTGGCACCGTGGGGAACAGCTCATGTAAATGTTGATGGGACTTTTTTCCCTTGTTTGGCAGTTGATATGGGCAATGTCAAAGACGGATTAGATAAAGTTATTTTTGGTAAAAAATTTAATGAATTTAAAAACACAATCGCCAAAGAAGGAACTATAGAGGCTTGTAACGGTTGCGGTTGGTTAAAACCACTAAATTAAATATCAAAAAATTTTCATACTTAGTAATTTAATTAAAATCATGTCACCGAAAATTTAGAAGTTCTTTGAAAATGAAAAAAAATAAACATAAATTTCTACAAGAGACATCTGTCAAAATTAGAAAATCAATTTTAAAAACCATCTACAATGCAAAGTCCGGGCATTTAGGAGGCAGTCTTTCATGTGTAGACATATTAATTTCATTATATTTTGGTAAAAATTTGAAGTTTGATATTAAAAAGCCAAAAATTGAAGCAAGAGACAGGTTAATAGTAAGCAAAGGTCATGCCACAGCAGCTTATTACTCTGTATTAGCCCATTTAGGATTTATAAAGCTATCTGAATTGAACACCTATTGTAAAAATAATACTCGATTAGCAACACATTTAAGTAAAATGGTTCCTGGAGTGGAATTTGACACAGGATCCCTAGGCCATGGACTTGGCATTGCATGTGGCTTAGCATTTTCTGCAAGATTAGATAAGAAAAAATATAAAGTATTCGCTTTAATAAGTGATGGAGAGTTATACGAAGGGTCTATTTGGGAAGCTTTATTGTTTGCAAGCAGTCATAAACTCAAAAACCTAATTACAATAATTGATCGAAATAAACAAATTGTTATGGATAAAACTGAAGATTGTATAAAAATCGACCCTCTTAAAAAAAAACTAATTTCTTTTGGCTATAAAGTTTATGAAATAAATGGTCATTCATTTAAAGATCTAGAGAAAACATTTTCAAAAATAAAATTTGATAAGTCTCATTCTCCGAATGTGATTATAGCTAATACTATTAAAGGAAAAGGAGTTTCTTTTATGGAGAAAAATTTAAAGTGGCATCATGCAATTCCGACAAAAGAAGAATTTGAAAAAGCAATTAAGGAACTTTCATAAAAATGAAAAAAAATATTGAAAATATTGATATAATGACTGCTTTTTTTAGAGAGCTAGCTAGCATAGGTCAAAAAGATAAAAATGTTTTTTTTATATCTGCAGATCATGGTGCTTGGGCTTTGGCAGATTTTAAAAAAAAACTTAAAAATCAATATATGAATATTGGTATATCAGAACAAAATATGATTAGTTTTGCAGCTGGAATGGCTCTAAATAAAAAAAAAGTTTTTTTATTTACAATCACACCTTTTATAACTCAAAGGTGCTTAGAACAAATTAAAATAGATTTGTGTTATCCAAATTTACCAGTCACTATTGTTGGTAATGGTTCCAGCCTAACTTATGCTCATCACGGCACTTCTCATCAAGCAATAGAAGATATTGCAATGATGAGAGTTTTACCTAATTTAAAAATACTGAACCCATGTGACAATACATCTTCAAGAGCCGCAGTAAAAATTGCTTATGAGTCTAATCAGCCTGTTTATATAAAACTTGATAAGGGTTTTTTTCCAGATATTTATAAAAATTTTAAACAATTAAAAAGTGGTCTATGTCATTTGAATAATAAAGAAAAAAAAATTGATTTATGTATTTTTTCAACTGGTAATATGATTGAACAAGCCCAGATAATAAGAGAGGCAATTTTATTAAAAAAAAATATAAAAATTTCTCTAGTAGATATTTTTAGAATAAAACCTTTGAATAAAGAAAAGATAATTAGTATTTTGAAAAATAGTAAGTTTGCGATATCAGTTGAAGAGCAGCACATAGATGGAGGAATTGGTTCTCAAATTTGCGAATTAATAGTTGATAATAATATAGCAACACCATTCAAAAGATTTGGAATAAACGACGAGTATAGTAAGTTTTATGGAGATAGAAATTGGCTAAGAAAAAAATATAAAATAGACAGCAATACAATAATTAAAAAAACTTTGGCTTGGATTAAATCTGGCTTTAAAAATGAAAAAAGATAATTTTATAATATTAGGAAATACTGGATTTGTCGGTAAAAATCTTCATTCTTATCTAGTGAAAAAAGATAAAAGCAGTAAAATATTTGGATTTGGATCCAAAAAAATAGACCTTAGCAAAGAAAAAAAAGCATTAAAATTAAAAAAATACATAAATGAAAAAACTATAATATTATTTCTTTCTTTTAATAAGACCCAAAGAAACGCATCAATCAAAGATCTTGAAAAAAATTTAGATATAATAAAAAATTTTAATAAAGTAATTGATGTAAAAAAACCTAAAAAAATTATATTTTTTAGTACACAATCGGTCTATGGAGAAGATACTAATAATTTAAATACATCAGAGAACACTTTACCAGATCCTACTTCGTACTATGGAATAGCAAAATATCTTGCGGAAAGATTGCTTAAGAAAAAAAGTGAAGAGAAAAAAATTCCATTATTAATAGCGAGAATACCAAGAGTATACGGTGCGGGCGACTCTATAAAAAATTACGGTCCATCTATGTTTCTAGATAACTTTGTTAAAGAAAAAAACTTTTCAATTTGGGGAAATGGAGAAGAAAAAAGGGACTATATTCACATAAATGATCTTAACAATATAATCTATAAAATTGCAAAAAAATCATGCACAGGGGTGTTAAATGTTTGTTCCGGTAAGCCTTATTCATTTAGAAAAATTATTCAAATTCTTAAAAAAATATCTAACAAGAATATTAGAATTATAAGAAAAAAAAGAACAAGAAAACAAGTACACCATATAATGAATAATTCTTTACTTAACAAAAAAATAGGTATCTATAAATTTAACTCATTAGAGAAGAATTTATATAAATTATAC
>MDTC01010620.1_pt1 | contig 10086 bp, 9 predicted proteins | sample 811181 | NCBI WGS metagenome assembly MDTC01 (sample SAMN05326644, study PRJNA326480) | marine metagenome | isolation source: seawater | place: Pacific Ocean: North | collected 2011
AAATGTGACAGTAAAAGCATTGAGTGGGTGATTCTGCGTCCAACGGTGATATATGGTCTCGGACAGGATAAAAATATTTCGGAAATCTCCCGATTTATTTATCGTTTTGGTTTTTTTCCTTTGTTTGGACGGGCACAAGGTTTGCGTCAGCCTTTGCATGCCGACGATTTAGCAAAAGCATGTGTTTCCGCTTTATTTCGAAGTAATGTTGCCGGTCAGGTTTACAATCTTTCAGGTGGAGAAACATTACCTTATAGAGAAATGGTAGAGCGCATTTTTAAGGCGATGCGTAAAAATCCTAGGTTTTTCCCTATCCCATTATGGGTGTTTAAATTTGCAATAAGTATACTCAGAGTAATCCCTCGTTATAAACACTGGTCATCAGCGATGGCGCAGCGAATGGATCAGGACCTAGTATTTGATCATTCCGAGGCTGCGGCTGCGTTTAATTTTAGACCTCGTGGGTTTATATTAAAATCAGAAGATCTTCCGAAATAAAGATAAGTTTATCAGGGACTCTCAAGCACTTTTTCAGTGCTCGCAGCTCGCGCTTTTAAGCGAATTAAAGTTGTTTTTGCGTCTGACAAAATTTAGAAATCGTAGAGACATATTCTTTGACTCCATTTTCGGTTGTAAAATCAGATGCTCTTTTTAAGAGTGTTGATCTCGGGATCATATTAGTTAAAGATTCAGATATAGAACTTGCCATTTTCTCGTAATCTTTAATCCCAACGATTTTACCGTATTTTCCTCCGCACAAAATTTCATTCGGTCCGCTAGGGCAATCTGTACTAATGATTTGGCACGCTGAACCCAATGCCTCGATGAGTGAACTAGGCATGCCTTCGGATACCGAAGAAAGTAGATAACCGAATGAAAAATGATAGTAAGGATGTGGATGTTTAATATGACCTAGAAGCTCTATTTTATCTTTGATTTGAGCGTTATCAATAAGTTTTTGTAGTCTATTTTTTTGAGGTCCATCGCCTAAAATTAGTAGCCTAATGTTATCGCATTGACCTGAAGCTATCTGAAAAGCTTTAATCATTGTAGGATAATCTTTCTTTTCTACAAGCCTTCCTACAGCTAAAAATACAATTATACTTTCGTCTTTAAACCAACGATGCGAAGGTTTGCGAGAGGGTGCTAAAAACCATTCGTTACTTAATACTTTGTTATAGATAACTTCTATATTATTGTCAGGTCCAAGCAGGAGTTTTAGATTATTTTTTACCCCTTTGGAAACAGCTATAAAACCCTCCGCTTTTTTATACAATAAAGGAATAATAAAATCTCGTGGTCTTCTTTTTATGTTTGAAAATTCAGATACATTTGCTAACTTTACAACGTTACTTTGTCTGACTATTATTTTGGTTTTTGAATTGGCTAGAACTTTAGCTGTCAATACAGCGATACTTGGAGGGATCGAAACAGCTAATAGGACGTCGGGCTTTTCGTTCTTTAAAAAGGTTCGTAGAGACCAAACTCCTAAAAATAATTTCAGCTTGTTAATTCTTTTAAGAAAAGGAACTTGATTTGTCCATTTTATAAGGTTAGTCGTGAATAAATAGGGTCCTAGTAGTTGCTCAATTTCGTGGTTGCCTCCAATAAAAATGAAACCTACTTTGTTTCCTTGATTATTAAGCTCCTTCCCGACTTCGATTATTAAGCGTTCTCTAGCGCCTATTGTTAGGCTGCTCATAAAAATTACAATTTTTCTTTGCTTTTGAACCAAATTACTGAAGCCTTTCTTGGAAGGAGCGATTATGAAATTTTTCTAAAAATTCGTATTTTTTAATTTTTTCCGAAACAAAATTTATCAGACTGGGGTGCCATAAATGATCAAATCTTGTTTCTTTTGGCCTAGAGAAAAGTCTTTCTTTGCATGCGTTTATATAATTTTCAGTTGGTTTTTCTAAATTTAAGCTCATTATAAGACTATTTAGTGTGGCTTCTGGCTTATAGATCAAGTCTTCGAGAAGAACGTGTTGAATTTCAGAACTTTTATTTTGAGCGATTCTCGATATTATTTCCATGTTTGAAAAATAACCTTTGGCTGCAAAATTTAGTGAGGTGTTATTACGTTTTGCTCTGGTGGAGATATTATCATAGGGGTTTCTTATTACATGAATGAACTTAATTGGCACATTAAATTTGTTTAACAACGAAAATATTTCTGGATACTTTCGTATTATTCTGATTGTGCCGTTGCCTTTTTTATCACCAAGAATTTTCAGTGTCTTTACTCTGCCTTGGTACTGACCATCTATCGAGTAGTCATAGCCAGTATATGCCCGGCCGTTTTGATTAAAAATGGCCGAATTAATTACCATGGATTCTGTAAGCTTGTCTGTTGAAGCGCCAGAAAGCAAATGTTTCATAAGATGTAGTTCGTGAGAAACTAAGATTTCAGGGTGTGCATCCAACAGCGAACCGACTAATGAATGACCGCTTCTACTGTAGCCAATAAATAAAATTATAGTTTCTAATTTGGAAAAAAACTCTTTATTAAAATTAATTTTGATAAGTTCAGAATAAAATTTATTTTTTTTTATTTGAGTATATGTGTTTATATTTTCTCTTGATAACTGATTCTCTTTTACCATCTTAATAAAGACTTGGTGGTTTTTTCTTGGATTATTAGCCATATTATTTGTAGTTATTTTTAATAGGCTGATTAAATGAGAAAAATAATATCTCGTGAATCTTAATAGGTATTGCCTCGCTAAAATTATGAGATTATAAAATTCTTTCATTTCTTGTTTTCTATGTAGCTTTTAATTTTGATTTAATTCTTGATAAAACAACACTAACAGCATTATCAACACCAAAATTTTTCGTTCTTAATTTATGTTCAAGTAGGTCTATATGCTTTAGGACTGGACTTAGATTCTCAAAATCGTTTTCTATTTGCTTCCAGGAGTCTTCCCAAAATTGCTCGTCTTCAAAAGATATTTCATCTAATGCGATTTGGCTAAGAGTTTTATAGGCCCTTAAAGTTATTGGGTTTATTAGTTCTTCCTTAACATTACTTGAGGTGTGATGGCGCAAGGAGGGTTCGACGAAATTTTCCGAATAATCTTGTATCCCTGACCTGATCTTGTCAGTAATCTCGATTCCGATTGTAGCAGCCATCCGTTCTAGTTCTCTTACAGGGTTTGCTAAAAGTCTATCGTAATCAACTACAATTTTCTTTCTGTATTTTAACATAAAAAAGAAAGGTACCATCCTTGAGAGCCATTCAAGATCACTTTTTTCTTGAATACCCCTCAAAGGGTTGAGGTTTTTGCGTGACATTGCAACGCTTAAAGGGTTACGCAAGGCGACTACATATATTGGCTCAGCAGGTATGTCTGTGAGAACGTTTTCCCAGAAAGGCAGTAATCTTAGCACTCCGCCGGACTTAAACCCCCATAGGTGGTGCCCACTAAACTTTGCCTTTAAAATTTCAGTCGCATTTTTTTGGATTTCCTTTGCTTTTTTGTGATTAAATTGAGAACGATCGACCGGCCTGACATCGCTACCGGTTGTTGTGAGTCCAAAAAAAGTACTTATATCTCGGTTAATCTTTAAAATATCTAGATCTTCAAAAAATCCTTTTGGATTCTTTGCGGATCCTGGTTTTAAATTGTTACCTAGCTCTATCCCTAACGCACTCAAACCTCGGGTTATAGTACTAGTTCCGCTTCGTCCAGCACCTACGACTACAACTACCTTTTGATTTTCATTCATATTTTTTTCCTTCTGGTACCGTGGTTATTTTTTTAACCAGCTACGAATTATATTAGAGATTTTGTTCTGCCTAAACTCAATTATGAAGACTTTTCTTAATTTTCCAGGTGGACATTGAATTTTGCGAACACCATGCCATGAATGATCGGTCCTTTTAAATAGTAAGCTTTGGCTGCCAATACATGGGATTTCAATTTGTCGTTTGAACTCATTAAAGTTCGGCGCGGTTCTGAAACTTTTCTTTTCTTCGTCGTCTAGTATTACCGTTTGCCCTCCCCAATTTTGATCCCAATCATCCTCGGAGTTAAAATAGAATATATGAGAGCCTAATTTCCACTCTGCGTCACAATGAGGTGAGACAGATGCTGCGGCAGGAGTGTAGTGCCAATGATATTTAAAATGAAATTTATTTGTCTCTATCAAATCAGAGACGAATTCGCGATATTGGCCTGTTTCTAATTCCTCTACAAGCATTTTCCAATTATCACTAATGGCTAGGTTAGAACTGAAATCAAGGCTAAGCCTATCATGGCTAGTTTGCCCATAGCGCCGATAATTGCCTTTTTGTTCCTCAAATAGTTGAGTGCAAGGCAACTCGTCCCGCAATTGTTCGTATTTTTCTATCTTCAGTAAACCTGAGAATTGACTATAGGGAAAAGGTTTTCTATTTTGAAATTGTTCAATGTCAAAATGTTTTAAAACTGTATAATCTAAAATTCTATTTTGTCTAGTTGTCATTAATTTCTTTTTCGATATTGCGGGTTATTGTAGTTATTAAATTATTGTAATTATATTTATTTTTAACGGTTTTTTTCAGATTTTCTGGTGATTTGTTATCAAACCAAAGTACTTTCTGTTCTTCGATAAGTCTTTTATGTAAATTTCTGATGTTGCGCGGGGGAGTCCAGATTCCTTTCGTTATTAGGTAAGATAAAAAAGACTTTACCATTTTATCTGATTGTGGTGAATTAATCATTTGCAATTTTTGGATTAGTTTATCCCAGATAGTGTTTGGTAAAGCAATAATTCTAACCAGCTTACCTATGTTGCATGCATCAGAAATCATAGAAATACTATCAGAGGTAACTAATACTTCTTGACTGATATTAATAAACATCCAGTATGGGTTAGGAATATTTGTATCGTTAACATCATAAAATATATGACTTTGCCCTAGTTCTTTTTTTAACTTGCTAGTCATTTCTTTAGGAGTTCTCGGGCTATTGGTTATTAATAGAATTGCGTTTTTTTGCTTGGCATAAGACATTAGGCAACTACATAAGTATGTGGTGAAAGTGGAACTGAAGTAGTAGTTACTATTGTTTCCGCCCAATAAAACGCATATCTTTGGTTTGTTTGTTTTATTAATTAAATCTTCCCATTTTTCAAGTTTATTTGTTTCTATATCCGGGATTGAGATTGGCAAAGGAAGCTCTATCGTTTTAGGATTTTTAGGTAGACAATATTGAGGGGTTGTAATTATCAGATCAAACCATGAAAAAGGTGCAAATGGTCTTCCCATTGCGTAAAGTTTAATTTTATTTCCGCTGTTTTTTTTTATTGCGTGGGCTATGGTGGCGTTTCGTCCTCCTATTATAAAAATTGCATCGGGTTCGGGCAATTGTTTTTTGATTATTTTTCTAATAAAGAATCTAGCTCCAAAAAACTTATGGACTATTACCTCAAAGATGGAGGTATTTAACTTTATAGGAATTGCTTCCCAATTGAGAAGGTCTACTATATCTCGTAGTTGTTTATCATCACCAGCCCTTCCCTCAAGCAGAAGCCATGCTTTGTAAATATTTTTTCCTTTGGTCTTTTTTGGAACAAAATTTTTCGTTGATTTATTTGATTCCATTTCTTCATTGCCGGATCTAACTAATTTTTTTCTCTACTGCTTCCAGATCAACTTTCAGCCAATTTAAAACAATATCGCCTTCTGCTTCTTCTACACTTAATTTAAAAATACCAAGATGGAGTTCCTCACGTTTCTTGTCAATTAGTTCTGTGATTGAACTGGCTACTTCGTTTGTCTCAAGCATGCGTGGTTGCCAACGTCCGAAGACCTTTGGATTATCAGCATATTCTTCCGTCATGTTAGTTTTTATAAATGGAAGCATTAAACTAAAAGAAGTAACGAGTGAACTCTCTCTCCCTAGATTAATATCCAACATTTTTGGAAGTTTTAATACCGCCCAGTTAGCGAGCACGTAACCTGGCACGGCTGGACCGGGGTCTAGCGCTTGCATTGAACTGATATAAATTAAAGTCAGAGGCTGCTTATGATAAACAGCTTCTCCTGCCCAAAGGTGGCTCATATACATAAAACCGTCTATTTTGGTCTCCATAACTTGTTTTGATTCTTCTAACCTTTCGATAAAGTCTCGTCGAACTCGAGCTCTGCGTTCTCTTCTACTTTCATTTTCCTTCTCTGGAAGGGCTCTTCCAAATCTATAACCCGCCTCGGTTAAGCCAGAATTGCATATTAGGATATCTGGTCCCTGGCCGCCCATTTGTTCTTTAACGAATCCTCTTGAGGCCCACAAGTCTCTGGTATTGGTAACATCTGCCTGCATGGCAAACACATCAAAGCCCTGACTTCGCATTGTGTCTACCATTTCGAATCCATCTTGGTAACTACTATTAAAATGAATGCCAACAGTTTTGGCTCCGTTTAAAAGTGCTGCCAGTGCGAGACCTTGCCCTAAACCGCCGTTTTTGCCAGAACCTGTAATGAGAACACGTTTTCCGGAGAAAGTTGTTCGGTTAAAATTAAATTTATTGATATCAACATTAAAGTTCATGTTTTTACCTCTTTTTGGGTTTTTACCATCTATATATTTTTTCCTATTGATCTAATAATTGTGTCGTGGTGCTTTTTTGGCGCACACACGATACCCGAATTTCTCTTTAGCTCATCGCCGCAATTGAAATCAAGCTTCTTCCCATAAATATCTGAAACAATCAATCCCGCTTCTTCGGCGATTATACATCCAGCTGCATGATCCCATATCTTCTCTTTATAATGGTCAGACGTAGGAATTCTAAGATATATATGACCTTGACCTCTAGCCACAACCGCATATTTAACCTGAGAGTCCAGCTTTATGGAATCTTGTTTCATATTATGAAAATCTAAAATCCTTTTTGTCACGCTATGTTTTGAATGAGCGGATTCAACTGATTCACAAAGTCTAAGTTCCTCTAGAGGAAGCTCTGGACTAGAGGTAACTGGTTTTAAATTAGACCAAGGATCGTCAATATCAGTGCTCCATGTGCCATGATTTCTGGTAGCGAAGAGAAGTGACCCCTCGTTATTAATATTTTCAGGATTACGTGATAGGTCGGGATCTAGATTAGGGCAGCCAAGTATACCTAACTGAATTTCTTTTTTTTCAACGTAGGCAAGCGAGATAGCATATTGTTGTCCACGAATAAATCCTTTTGTACCGTCGATTGGATCTAACGTCCAAAATTTCTCTGTTTTTTGTGAACTTTTACCGAAATCGACAGTGGCTTTTAACTGGGAATGACTTGATATATCAAGGGTGCCTTTTATAAAACTTATTACACTTTCCAGAGTCTTCTCATCAGTAAGGTTAGCTCCCTCTTCCTCTGAAATCATTGATACAGGCTGTTGCAAATATTTTGATAAGGTATTGTTTATTACAGTTTGAGCTGCAAAGTCAGCAATAGTAACGGGACTACTATCTGTTTTGGTTAAAATATCATCTGCACAAAGCGCCTTTTGTATTTTTCTGGTTATGTTGCTGGCTAGAGAGACAGCTTCAAGACCTATCCTAAGCTTATCGCTATAGTACCCAAACTTGTTATTTTCCACTTTAATTTCCTATTTTTAAAAATTTTTGAAAAATTTACCTTACATTAAATAAAATGGTCTGGACTTAGACAGACAAATCTTACACCATTATGGTTTAAGATTTTAGAATTTTGACGTCAAGTCGTAAAGAGGGAGTCAAGTCGTAAAGAGGGAGGACTATAATATATGACTGAGGAAAAGCTATATCCTATCTTTCCGGAAATTTCCGAGAGAGCTCATATTAGCGAAACACAATATCTAGCGGAATATGATAAGTCAGTAAATGACTCTGAACAGTATTGGTCCGATATTGCAAAAAAGTTTATAACTTGGGACCAGTGTTGGACTTCTGTATCTGATGTTAATTTTGAAACAGCGGAAATTAAGTGGTTCTTAGATGCAAGGCTAAATGTGTCTAAAAATTGTATTGACCGTCACCTTGAAAAGAACGGTGAAAAGATAGCGATTATATGGGAAGGGGATAACCCAGATGAAAGTAGAAAGATTAGTTATAACGAGCTATATCAAGAGGTATGTAAATTCGCTAATGCGTTGAAAAAACGAGGTGTAAAAAAAGGCGATCGGGTTTCAATTTACATGCCCATGGTCCCAGAGGCAGCGATTGCAATGTTGGCTTGTACACGAATTGGTGCGATTCACTCGGTCGTTTTTGGTGGTTTTTCTCCTGAAGCGCTAAAAGATCGTATTCTCGACTCCGGTTGTAGTGTAGTGATTACGGCAGACGAGGGCTTAAGGGGTGGAAAGGTTATTCCTTTGAAGTCGAATGTCGACAAAGCATTAGAGTCGTGTCCTGATGTAGAAATAGTATTTGTTGTTAAAAGAACAGGTGGTAATATAACCTGGTTTAAGGGTCGAGATTTTTGGTATCAGGATAGCGTTGACGCAGAAATCTCGGAATGCGAACCAGAGTCAATGTCATCAGAAGACCCTTTGTTCATACTTTATACCTCTGGTTCGACGGGTAAGCCTAAAGGAGTTCTTCATTCTACAGGAGGCTACATTCTCTATGCCGCAATGACCCATCATTATGTTTTTGACTATAAAAGTGATGATATATACTGGTGCACCGCAGATGTGGGTTGGGTTACCGGTCATAGTTATATAATTTATGGGCCTTTGGCAAATTGCGCCACTACGCTTATGTTTGAGGGAGTTCCTAATTATCCAAATGCTAGTAGATTTTGGCAAATAATCGATAAGTATAACGTTAATATATTTTACACGGCTCCAACCGCATTAAGGGCATTAATGGGACAGGGGGATGAATTTGTTCACTCTACAAATAGAAAAAGTTTGAGAATTTTGGGCACGGTTGGAGAGCCAATAAACCCTGAGGCTTGGGAATGGTACTTCAAAGTTGTCGGTCGGGGGAAATGCCCCATAGTAGATACTTGGTGGCAGACGGAGACAGGTGGGATCTTGATAAGCCCTTTGCCTGGGGCAACGCAATTGAAACCAGGATCGGCTACACGGCCTTTTTTTGGAGTCCAACCTGTGATTTTAGATGAAGGTGGTCATGAAATCGAGGGAGAAGCTACGGGGGCTCTTGCTATAAAACAATCATGGCCGGGTCAGATGCGGACTGTATATGAGGATCACCAAAGATTTGTAGACACTTATTTTAGAACTTTCAAAGGCTACTATTTTACAGGAGATGGTGCTAGAAGGGATAAGGATGGTTATTATTGGATTACAGGAAGAGTTGATGATGTCATAAACGTCTCGGGGCATAGAATGGGAACAGCTGAAGTTGAAAGTGCCCTTGTTCTACATGAAAAGGTTTCAGAGGCGGCCGTTGTGGGCTACCCACATGAGATAAAAGGGCAAGGGATCTACGCTTATGTCACTTTAATGCGCTCGGCTTCCACTGATAAGGATTTAGAAAATGCTCTTAGGGAACTTGTTAGAAAAGAAATTGGGCCAATAGCAATACCAGATATTATCCAATGGACTCCAGAACTACCAAAGACTCGTTCAGGAAAAATTATGCGTCGGATACTACGTAAAGTTGCTTCACTGGAAATTGATCAGTTAGGCGATACAAGTACTTTGGCGGATCCATCAGTTGTTGAAAAACTGATAACTGAAAGACGAAAATTGGATCAACTAAAATAGTATTTTTAATTTTGAAAGATTCCAGATCTAATAGCGAACAAAAAATTGATATTTATATCATATTTAGTATTCTGGCCGACAAAATAATGGCGGGTGAGATTCGCGATGAAAGTTCGTTCAACCAAGTTCTGGATTCTTATTGTGATAACAATATTGAACTTAAATATTTTAGAGAAGTCTTTATTGGTAACTTAGATTTTTTTCTGAAAAACGCCAACGCCGATTCATGCAAAAATAAAAGCAGTTTTCCTCTTGTTACAACAATGCTTTGTTATTTAGAGAGCAACTATATTAAAGATATTCATTCGGGTGATTCTTCAAAAAAGCTTTGTGCAATCATTAATAAATGGCTTGAATATTCGTCAGCCTCTTGTAATGGAAAATAGTCTGAATATTAA
>MDTC01060162.1_pt1 | contig 10086 bp, 10 predicted proteins | sample 811181 | NCBI WGS metagenome assembly MDTC01 (sample SAMN05326644, study PRJNA326480) | marine metagenome | isolation source: seawater | place: Pacific Ocean: North | collected 2011
ACTTCCAGTCCATCAATATGTCTAAGCTATTGATCTGTAAGCATGTTTTGTGTTGCAGGTGATATGGATGGTACGACATGGATTTTAGAATTGGTACAGCCGATGATGCAACTACACTTGCTCTAGTCATGGATGCGGCAGGAAGACGACTACCATCATACTTTTGGAGCCAATACGCAGCTGATGGTCAGTCCTTTTTTGAATTTGGAAGAGAGAAAATTCGTAGCGATACCGAAGGTAAATCATATTACAAAAATTGGCATGTTGCAGAGAAAAATAGCAATTTTGTAGGAGCATTTTTTGGTTTTATTGTTGATAATCCATACCCAGAAATTGATTATGAAGACGAGCCAGAATGGTGGATCCCATTTAAGGAACTGGAAATGCTTGCGAGTGGAACATGGTTACTCCAAGTAATATCCATCCTACCAGAACATCGAGGGAAAAATTATGCAAAGGACCTCCTGATGAAAGCAGAAGATGTTGCACGGGAGCATGGTGCAAAGAAAATCACTCTTCAGGTGGAGGAAGTCAATAACATAGCAATGAAAGCATACCTTGCTAATGGGTATCAAGAAGTAGACCGAAGGGAACTTATCCCATTTCCATTCTCCAACGATAGTGGAGACATAATATTATTGGAGAAAACGTTAACTTCGTAACTTTCTGAGTGATTACTAACGAAAATTATCTATTATCATCAACTGACAACGTACGAGGGTAGCCTTCAAGTTCAAAAAGGAATGAACTTTGGTGTAAAGAAAAATTAATTATTTCCACACCTAGCGACACGCATATTATCGCGCCAAACATTCAATATTTGTAACTGCTCGTTAAGTTGGGCAATGTCCGCGCGCGCCCCGGTAACCAGACTTCCGATCTCGCCCTCACGTTTCAATAATTGCGCCGGATACAACGACGCCATGCGCAGGGCTTCGTCTATGTCCAGGTTGATTTCGTTGACCATAAACCGCACAGCGGAAATCATATCAAGATCCGCACCGGCAAGGGTTCCGTCAGACAATGTTAGGCGACCATCTCGTCGTGAAATTCTTCGCCCGTGCAGCGTAAATTCTTTCATATCCGTACCAAGAGGTGCCATCGCGTCAGTAACCAAAAACAAGCGTCCCGTGCCCTGTTTGGCGCGGATAGCAACCCGAATGGTTGCAGGGTTCACATGGATGCCGTCAGCGATCAATCCAGCGAATAATTTTTTCGTGTCTAGTGTGGCACCAACCATTCCGGGTTCGCGGTTGCCCAACTGGCTCATGGCGTTAAACAAATGGGTTACACAGGTTGCACCTGACACGGCGACTTCACAGGCAGTTTGATAATCGGTGTCAGTATGGCCCAGCGATACTATTGCCCCGGAATTGCTAAGTTCAGTAATCTGCGTTTGGGTCACTGACTCCGGGGCCACTGTTAGCAAAAGGCTCGGCAAATCATTTGCAAGCAGGCATAACTGGCGGCAATCCTCGTCCTGCATTGTGCGGATCAACGATGGTTCATGTGCACCTTTGCGGGCAATCGATAAATGTGGGCCTTCCAAGTGCATGCCAATAACACCTTTAATACTGTTCGATATTGCGAGCTTTGCAGCTGAAATTGCAGTATCAGTTTGCTCTTTGGTGTCAGTAATCAAAGTCGGCAGCAGCGAGGTCGTCCCAAACTGGAGATGCGCATCACAAATAGTACGAATGGTATCCACGGAGGGTGCGTTATTAAGCATTTTCCCACCGCCGCCATTTACTTGTAGATCGACGAACCCTGCGGTAATCAAACCGCCATCAAGTTTGACCATATCGCATCCGGATGGCAGATCGGACTCGGGAACTATACCAGCAACACGTCCGCCTTTAACCAGCAAAACAGAATGCCTGTACCGGCTGTACCCGTTAAAAATTTCGGCGCCAACATATGCTGTCAAAGCGTTGCTCATACCGTCTCAGTCACCTTTTTGAGGTTTCGGGGTAAGTCGGGATTAATACCGCGTTCTACGGAAAGACATTCGATGAAGGCATAAAACGATGTGATTAGCGCCAGCGGGTCAGTAAGCGGATGTGAGGTTTTGGCGAAATCGAGTCGCTTAGCGTATTCTGCGCGATTGGAGCTTATAAACGTCAACGCCCCTTTTTGCGTCAATTCATCAGCAACAGACGCAATTGAGTCTTCAGACGCATCCCGCGATGCAAGTACCAGCACCGGATAGCCAGGTTCCACGATGGAAACCGGACCATGTAATACCTCGGCAGAAGAATAGGACTCGGCGTGAATCTGACAGGTTTCCTTGAACTTCAGTGCCGCTTCGTTTGACATCGCATATGACGGGCCGCGCCCTAACACAAACAGCGAGCCGTGATTCCCCAACGAGTAACGCAGCTGCGGCCAGTTATAGGATACAGCATTTTCGAGATGCATCGGCAGTTTTTCAATGGCCTCAATCAGATGCTTATCTTGCTTCCAGTACGCCAATAACGCCAGTCCGGCCACAGCCGACGTTACGAAAGTCTTTGTTGCCGCCACACTTCTTTCAGTCCCAGCATGAATAGGAATAGTATGTTTGCAGGCGTCGGCCAACGGAGACGCCGGTTCATTGGTTATGGCAACGGTAAGCGCACCCTGTTTTGTTGCTGACTGGGTCATTTTCACGATATCGGGACTTCGCCCCGACTGTGAAATGCCAATGCATGCGCTGTTTCCCAGCAGCAAATCCGCCCCGTAAATAGAAAAGATCGAAGGGCCAATTGAAGCAACAGGCAGTCCAAGGGTAAGTTCGGACGCGTATTTGAAATAGGTTGCGGCGTGATCGGAGGATCCACGTGCAACAGTGCTGATAAATTGCGGGGCTGTGTGCCGGAGGTCGTCCGCCGCAATTTCAATTGCTTCGCGGCCTTCGCTCAGCAGCCGTCGGGTAGCATCAGGGATTTCGCGAATTTCGCGATACATATATGTTTGGGTAGTCATTTATTGTCTCTGGTGTTGGAGGGCAACTGGAGTTCAGCGACAAAATCGTATGCATCGCCGCGGTAGATCGAGTTAGTAAGCTCCACCACTTGTCCCGATTCCAGATAGGAAACTCGGGTTATTTTCAGACCGGCGATGCCTACCTCAACCTCCAGCAACCCGGCGTCCACTGCATTCAGATTGGTTGCTGAAATCCGTTGAACTGCACGAACTGGTTTAAAACCCGACTCATCAAGTGTTTCATAAAGTGAGGCTTCGACGGCAAGAGGGTTGGGCAGCATTCGGGTGGAAAGAGAGGCTCTCTCGATCGCTAATGGTGTACCATCCGCCATCCGCAGTCGTGACAGGCGGGAGACAGATTCACGCGCGGTCAGGCCAAGTGTCATTGTTTCCTCTGGCGACGGCAAAAAGATACTTCGCTCCAGCCACTTCGCAGTCACATTCTTACCACGTCTTGCCATATCTTCGGTGAAGGAGGTTAAGCGGGAGAGAGATTGTTCAACTTTGGTCAACTGGGGTGCAACAATAGAGCCGGACCCCCGACGCTGTAGGATCAGGCCTTCCTCGACCAATGGCTGCACAGCTTTACGGACGGTCACCCGCGACAGGGTGGTCATCGAGGCTATCTCGCGCTCAGGCGGCAAGGGTGTGCCGGGGGGAAGTTGACCACTTTCGATCGCCTTTTCAATGCGGCGACGTAACTGGATGTATCGCGGCCCCCTGGTGGATGATAGCCATTTTGAAGGATCAAATACTTCCTGAATACTCATTCTACATCTCCCGCCCATAACTGCCGCGCTAACGCCATGGCGCCATCCGAGGCATTGCCCTTCGGGGGTGTGCAAAGCTCCTGATATTCCGGCCGAAGCAATTTCTTATATACAGGCCCCAACCCGCCGAGCAAATAGAGCGCACCGGTTGCTTTTGTACTTAATACATCCAGCGTGTGATGCAGCGATGCTGCTGCCGCATCGACTATTTCAACAGCAACGGCATCACCCGCGTAGTATGCCTCAATCAGACTCGGTGCAAAGCTGCCGTAATCCATAGGTGAGGCCGCCTGCACAAATGCAACCATCCCCTGAGGGGTGCCGCCGAAACGCTCCAGAATTTTGCGCGTTAGCGGACTATGCGGAATGATCCCATCATGCGCGTGAATAGTTCGACGGAGCAATTTCCGGCCCAGAAATGCTCCGCCGCCATCATCGCCAAGCTGGAAACCCCAACCACCGATGCTAACAATTTTTTCATCATGACGACTAACAAAGAACGAACCGGTACCAATTGCGGCAACCGTTCCGTCTTCGCCTCCCATCGCGCCCTGAACGGTGATTTCGCGGTCAGACGTTACCATAACCTTGCTGAAACTCAGGGCATTCTCGGTCTGTGCTGCCATACCATCAAGGTTGGCACCAGCAAGACCTAGGAAAGCAAAGTCATTCACCATTCGAGTGGGGTCAAATCCTGCCACACGATATACGCGATGAACTGTATCCAGAATATTGGAAAGGGCGCTATTCAAGTCTGTCGTAATATTTGCCGAGCCTCCACGAGCGGTGCCGACCACCCTGCCAGACATCCTACATAGGCTTACGCGGCAAGTGCTTCCACCACCGTCAACTGCAACAATTAGGCTTTCTGATTCTTGGCTCATACAATACCTATAAGATACCAATAGTGAAAACGGAAGTCATATTTGTAAAAAAATTTGCTTTTCAGGCTATTATCCCCACTATTACTTGATATCTATGTGCAATTCAAAATAATTCTTGACATTCGGTATTAAATTGGCATTATTTTGAAATAGTGCAAGTGACGGGAATCACCAAATGGCTGGAAATCAAATATCACTCCTGCAAACAGAGCAGCCACATGCGCAAGCTAAGGGGCTCGACCTGCTAAGCGGGATGGAAATCTTAACCACGCTCCATAACGGGCAAGTGGCTGCAGCCAAATCGGTTAGCTTGGCAATCCCCGCACTGAACAACGGTGCCGACGCAATGGCGGCCGCAATCCGGTCGGGTGGAAATCTGGTTTATGCAGCAGCAGGCAGTTCAGGCCTTATGGGTCTGGCTGACGGCCTAGAAATCCCGCCAACATTTGGTATTTCCACAAATCGGATCAGTATTTTGCGGGCTGGCGGGCTTGAAGATATGGCCAAACCCAAAGGTGAGGCAGAAGATGATGGTGAAGCCGCAAAGCGCGACGCCACAGATATCGGGCCAAATGACTGTGTTATATGTCTGGCGGCAAGTGGAAACACTGTTTACCCCGTGACAATCATGAACATAGCCAAGGCGCACGGCGCAACAACTGTCGGCATATCCAATAACAAAGACACTTTGCTGATTACCGGCTCCGACATTCCTATCTTCTTGCCCACGCCGCCAGAAGTTATCGCCGGGTCCACGCGTCTGGGTGCCGGAACAGCGCAGAAAATAGCTCTGAATATGATGTCCTCGCTGATGGGCGTACGATTGGGCCATGTAATGGATGGGTTGATGGTGAATGTTATCGCCAACAACGCCAAATTGTTCGAACGCGCCGAGAATATCGTGATGGAGATCGCAGGCTGCGACAGAGACACAGCCACTAAAAACCTAAAGGCGGCAAACGGAGGCGTGAAGCAAGCAATCCTAATCGCCTCAGGCGCCAAAGACCTGAACGATGCATCAAAATATCTGGATATGGCAGACCAGAACCTGCGCTCTGCCATTGCCAATATAACCACGGGCTAATGCCCGAAAACCGCGCCGCAGGCGCATGACAAGGAGACAAACCATGAAAACGACCAAGATGGTCAGCGCGTTGCTGGCAACATCATTTATGAGCACAGCTGCATTTGCCGCAGATGTGACTATTACAATCGAGAGCTGGCGTAACGACGACCTTCTCATCTGGCAGGATACAATTATCCCAGCGTTCGAGGCTGAAAACCCCGGCATCAAAGTTGTATTCGCCCCAACTGCACCAGCACAATATAACTCTGCGCTTAACGCAAAACTGGAAGCGGGTACTGCTGGCGATATGATCACTTGTCGCCCGTTTGATGGCTCGCTTTCGCTATTTGACGCTGGTCATCTGGCTGAAGTTGGTGATCTAGAGAACATGGCAAACTTTGGTCCTGTTGCAAAATCCGGTTGGAGTACTGATGACGGTTCTGCAACATTCTGTGTGCCAATGGCCTCTGTTATCCACGGTTTTATCTATAACAAAGAAGCTTTCACAGAAGTTGGCTTAGAGGTTCCTGGAACCGTTGACGAATTCTTCGCTGCTTTGGATGCAATCAAAGAAGACGGCAACTATATCCCACTTTCAATGGGTACTGCTGACCAATGGGAAGCTGCCACAATGGGATATGCGAATATTGGCCCTAACTACTGGAAAGGTGAAGAAGGTCGCTTGGCTGTAATCGCGGGTGATCAGAAACTGACAGACCCACAATGGGTAGCACCGTACGCACAGTTGGCACGTTGGGGCGAGTATATGGGTGACGGTTATGAAGCTCAGTCATACCCCGACAGCCAAAACTTGTTCACGCTTGGCCGTGCAGCGATTTATCCTGCTGGTTCTTGGGAGCTAAGCGGATTTAACGCACAAGCCGATTTCGAAATGGGCGCATTTAATGCACCAGTTCAGGCTGCTGGTGACGAGTGCTACATCTCGGATCACGTGGATATTGCATTGGGTATGAACAAAGCGACCGAGCATGCGGATGAAGTGCGCACCTTCCTTAATTGGGTTGGTTCAGCTGAATTTGCAAGCATGTACGCGAATTCTCTTCCTGGGTTCTTCTCGCTTTCGAACCATGCGGTTGAAATGTCAGATCCACTGGCGCAGGAAATTGTTGGATGGCGCGACAGCTGTAATTCCTCAATTCGTCCGTACCACCAGATTCTGTCTCGCGGTACACCTAACCTTGCGAATGAGTACTGGATATCTTCAGCAAACGCCATTCGTGGCAGCATGACGCCTGAAGAAGCCGGTAAGCATATGCAGGACGCTTTGGCTAGCTGGTACGCACCTCAGCAGTAAGCTTTAAAATCAGGCCGGAGGAACTCCTCCGGCCTACTTAAAAAGGGGAAAACGGTGAGCACGCAAGATCGACCAAAGAGACGCTGGCATATCTTTATATTTCTGATGCCAGCGGTGTTGGTTTACACCGCGATCATGATCTACCCTTTATTCGGAACTCTGCGCCTTTCGCTGTTCACAACTGAAGGACAGGAGCAGATTTTTATCGGGTTGGACAACTTTCGCACCCTGTTTAGTGACGAACGCTGGTCCGCTAGTTTTTGGAACGCTCTAAAGAATAATACGTGGTTTTTCCTGATCCATATGCTCGTACAAAATCCTCTCGGTATTGCGATTGCAGCTATGCTTTCATCCTCGGCACTGCGTTTCAGCAGCTTTTACCGCACAGCCATTTTTATTCCTACAATTCTGTCATTCGTGATCGTTGGCTTTGCTTGGAAACTGATATTGTCACCCTTGTGGGGGATCGCCCCCGACATGCTGGATGCGGTCGGTTTGAAATTCCTGTTTAAGCCCTGGTTGGGCAAAGAAGAGTATGCGCTTACCACAGTGGCACTAATCTCTGTTTGGCAATTCGTCGGTATCCCGATGATGCTGATTTATGCTTCGCTTTTGTCCATCCCGGACGAGGTGTTAGAAGCTGGCGAGTGCGACGGTATCACCGGCATGGCCGCTTTCTGGAAAATCAAACTACCTCTGATTTTACCATCTATTGGAATTATCTCCATTCTGACATTCGTAGCCAATTTCAACGCGTTTGACCTTATCTACACCACTCAAGGAGCGCTGGCGGGGCCTAACTATTCCACCGATGTGCTCGGGTCATTCTTGTATCGCACCTTCTTCGGTTTCCAAATGCAATTGGGGGACCCCAACATGGGCTCTGCCATCGCGATGATGATGTTTTTAGTGATTCTCATCGGAGTTTGTATTTACCTGTTTGGCATCCAGACGCGCATGCGTCGGTACCAGTTCTAGGGGGAGCAGATAATGAACAAAGTTAGACACAATCCGCTCAATCTGATAGCCGCACATGCTGCATTGATAACGTATACGATCATCGCGCTGTTTCCTGTGGTTGTTATCCTGATCAACAGTTTCAAAACTCGAAAGTCCATATTTCGTGATCCTTTGGCTTTGCCCAATGCAGACAGCTTCACGACGATTGGTTACGAGACTGTATTCAAGCAAGGCGACTTTTTTCAATACTTCCAAAACTCGATGATCGTAACGGTTGCATCACTGTTCTTTATCTTGCTTTTCGGCGCGATGGCCGCGTTTGCGCTGGCGGAATACCGCTTCAAAGGCAACACACTGATGGGACTTTACCTTGCGATCGGTATTATGATCCCTATCCGCCTTGGTACCATCGCAATCCTGGAGCTGATGGTTGCTGGTGGTTTGGTAAACACTTTGACCGCGTTAATACTGGTTTACATAGCACAGGGACTACCACTGGCGATTTTCATTCTCGCCGAATTTATGCGACAAGTTTCGGATGATCTGAAGAACGCGGGCCGAATTGACGGCCTCTCGGAATACCGCATTTTCTTTGTGCTAGTATTACCGCTGGTGCGCCCTGCCATGGCAACGGTTGCTGTATTTAACATGATCCCGATCTGGAATGACCTGTGGTTCCCATTAATTCTGGCACCAGGCGAAGAAACCAAGACCCTCACTCTCGGCTCGCAAGTATTCATTGGTCAGTTCGTAACTGACTGGAATGCAGTTCTGTCAGCGCTATCTATGGCCATCCTACCGGTGATGATCCTTTACGTGATCTTCTCCAAACAACTCATACGTGGCATCACTTCAGGAGCAGTTAAATGATCCGTGTTCTGGTCGCCGGATTGGGCAACATGGGGCGCAGCCATGCACTGGCTTATAACGGCAATCCCAATTTCGAGATTATTGGATTGGTGAACCGTAGCGCTGTCGACTTGCCAGGTGAATTGCGCAACTACCCGATCTATACTGAATATAGCGCAGCATTAAATGCAACCAAACCCGATCTTGTAGCTGTGTGCACTTACACCGACAGCCACGCAGATTATGCCATTGCGGCAATGGATGCAGGCGCACATGTGTTTGTTGAAAAACCGCTCGCTGCCAACGGCACCGACGCCCAAAAGGTGATCGACAAGGCAGTTGAGGCAGGCCGGAAACTGGTAGTTGGCTATATCTTGCGCCATCACCCCAGCTGGCAGCAACTTATCAGTGAATCTCGTGCCCTCGGTGGACCATATGTGTTTCGTATGAATCTAAACCAGCAAAGCTATGGCGCAGAATGGGAGACACACAAAAGCCTGCTTAAAAGCACGTCACCCATCGTCGATTGTGGTGTGCACTATGTAGATGTGATGTGCCAAATTACCGATGCAAAACCGGTTCAGGTGCGCGGAATGGGGGTGCGGCTATCAAAAGAAATTGCGCCTGATATGTATAACTACGGCCAGTTTCAGGTGTTGTTCGATGACGACTCAGTCGGGTGGTACGAAGCGGCATGGGGGCCGATGGTCTCGGAGACCGCGTATTTCGTTAAAGACGTGATTTCGCCAAATGGCGCGGTGTCTATTGTTTCGGCCGAAGCCGGAAGTTCCGCGGATATCGACAGCCATACAAAGGTTGGCCGTTTACGGGTGCATCCCAGCAACGGGACGGACCGGCTGATCGATCTGCCTGATGAACCTGATCATCAGGCGCTCTGCGATTCCGAGGCAGCTTTTATGGCTAAAGCAATAAATGAAAACGTCAACCTGACCCGACACATGTCGGACGCGGTACAGTCACTTGCGATCTGCTTAGCGGCAGATGAAAGCGTTCGCTCTGGCGAGCCAGTCTATTTTTAGGAGGGGATACAAAATGGGTTCCTTAAGTCTAAGAAATATTCACAAATCCTTCGGCTCGGTCGAGGTTTTGACCGATATCAACCTTGAAGTTGATGAGAGCGAATTTGTGATATTCGTTGGCCCTTCCGGCTGCGGAAAATCTACACTTCTGCGGATCATCGCTGGGCTGGAAGATGCAACATCGGGTGATGTGTTGATTGGGGACGAACGGGTGAATGCGCTGCCACCCTCGGATCGA
>MDTC01072973.1_pt1 | contig 10086 bp, 8 predicted proteins | sample 811181 | NCBI WGS metagenome assembly MDTC01 (sample SAMN05326644, study PRJNA326480) | marine metagenome | isolation source: seawater | place: Pacific Ocean: North | collected 2011
CTACTCACTCCGAAGAGCTTTCTCGTTCGACTTGCATGTGTTAAGCATGCCGCCAGCGTTCGTTCTGAGCCAGGATCAAACTCTAATGTTTAAATCCTTTCGAAAGTATAAACTCCCGATTTTAAGCTTTTTTCTCTCGACTTTCGTCTCGAGTAATTTATCGGAATTGACGTTCTGTCTATCTTTACTATTCAGTTTTCAAAGAGCATCCAACCAAGTAATGTTGCGGTCAGGACCGCAGCGTCACCCCGTTGGTGTGAGGACAGGGTATACGGGTAACTTGAAAAGTTGTCAAACACTTTAAAGAAAATAAATGGGAGTAAATTAAAATAGTATAAATATTAATGAGTTGAAGGCAAAAGCAGTTCTCCAAAGGTTTCGACCTTAAGTCGTTAATACATAGGCCGATGAGCCCTTAACGGGGAGACGACTCGGAGCTTTTTTTAAGGATGAAATTATTTGCTCAATTGTTGGTAATAGCAGGCAACTTATCAGTTTGGTGCGCCTGCGGTATTGTTGAAGGGCCGCAGTACGTAAAATACGAAGGCCCAGATATAAAGAATGTTCCCTTGTGCGATTCAGGAATAGCCGGATTCGAGATAAACTTTAACCCAATAGTCAAAGATAGCTGCCTGAGCAGCAGCTGCCATGCAGCTGGTGGCAGTGGTTACGGGAAACTTGCACTTGGCGAAGATGCAGCAGAAAACCGCACTGCTATAAAAAACAATAAACAGTGGACAGGAGCCGTTGGTTTTTTTGATTATATTAGCGGGAATTCAGGCAGCCATACCGGTCAGGGCGTCGTTAAAACATCATTCCTTGAGGCACTTCAAGCCTGGGAAGATACCGAAACTGATTGCGCAGATTAGCCGAAGCAGCAATAGCCTAGATCATACATAATTATATATTTATCACCCTTCCAATCCCTACGTAGTTGCCCTCGTTCAGGAACCCCAGCCCAGAGGCCACTTCGATGAATGAACTCTATCTAACAGGCATGGCTGCGACAATACACCTCAGAGCGTGATTAAAGAAATACAGCGCAGACAAGCAAAAATGACAAGGAGGGTCAATGTGACAGATTAGCCCGACAACTTATCCACGGCAGCGACCAACTGCTCAGGTTTGAATGGCTTCACCAGCCAACCTTTCGCACCAGCGGCCTTCGCTCTTTCTATCAAGTCTGAAGCACCTTCTGTGGTCAGCATAACAATCGGAATGTTAACACCTTTTTCTTTCATCTTTTCTGCCATCTCTAAGCCACTCATATTTGGCATATTCACATCCGAGATTATCATCGCCGTGTCTGGATTTTCGTCAAGCTTACTCAAACCTTCAATTCCGTCTTCAGCTTCAACGACTTCATAGCCACCCTTTGATAGTGTAAATGATACCTGCTGCCTGATTGTTCTCGAGTCATCTACGATCATAACCTTCTTTCCCATAAACCTTTTCTCCTATCGTTCTTAAACCCTATATGAAGCGGCCTCATGGAGCCTGGAACACCTGACGAAAAGCCCTGCCTCCTCAATTCTAAAGGAAACCGCGAAGGAAGTTAAGACACTGCTTCTCAAAACTTCTAGACTCTTTTATATAGAAGAAAGCAGCTCAGTTCCGTTCTTAAGAATATTTAGACTCGTGCATTAGATGTTAGCATAAGGCCAGCTCAAAAACTAGCCTCTCTCTTTTCTCGTAATACCAGACGGTGCACTGAATCATATAGTCATCACGAATCGTGGCCTAAAACTGTTATTCTAAGTTAAAAACTAAAAACCCTCAGTAAGATATAACTTCCTTGTTTTTCTGTAGATCCATTAATAACCAACAGAGCTAAACCTGAGTACCTATAGATAAAACTCCAAATTTTCTGCCGAGACCCAGAAAACAAGAAAAAAGATAATTGCTAACCTCGTGGGTATCGCTAAATGGATATCAATATATAGAAAAATTGAAGCTCTTTATGGCACCTTCAAGCAGTAGGAATTTATTGATCAGTTAGTCGATATCAAATAGTGATAGAATTTTAAGGCAACTAAAGAAAATGCAGGTATGGAAACAGCAAAAACTAACTTACTAGACGCTTTCTACAGACACGTAGAAGAGAATGATTGGATAGAAGGCCTAGACCTATATCAAGCAGGTAAGGTCGCTCGCCTTGACGACCACAGCGGACTAATCACAGCCAAGATCTCCGCTGGGGTTAAGCACACAGCGGAAGTACGGCTAAAAATCCACCCTAATGGCAAAAGAATACAGTGGATTGAGTGCACCTGTACAAAGTATCGATCTTCCGGTCAGTATTGCGAACACATGGCTGCCTTCATGATTAATATGGATAGAGAAAAACCACAAATTCTCAGTAAACTCGATGCCGGAATGCTGGCAACCCAACCAACCAAATCTCGGAAAAAGAAACGTCAAGCTGAACCCCCACAAAAGGTTGGCTCAATAGAACGCTTAGAAGGCGCGGCCCAAAAAATACTATCTCACTTAAAAGGGAATATACACAGTACTAGTCTTTTGGCTAAAGGACCTAATATTCGAGTGCGCATAGAAATAAAGCCCGGAACAATCACCCACTACAATCTCGAGTTAGATGACGCAGCAAAGTTCCTGCTTAGTCATCCAAAGCTTAAAGTTGCGACTGATGACATAAAGAAACTAAAGGTATACTCACGGCCCATAGTAAGGGGAACAAGATTCTACCTCGAAGATGAAGAAAAAATAGTAGCTGAAAGAGTCTTCGCAATAAAGCATACCAAACTGTCTTCCGAAAATATTGAAAACAAAGACCAAAGGTTTTCTAGCACCGTAGCACAAGCAGCGTACTATGATCACGACAAACCAAAGGGCGTACATGGCATTTTTGAGTTTATTTCAGTAAAATCCGCTAACAAATTTATCGGCGCAGAATATCTATTTATCCCAGGCAGAGGATACTGGATCCTACCAACACAAGAGACTGCCGACGGTTGGGCGGAGCTTCCCCTAAAGAAAAACTTTCAAGGGGACAAAGCAGCATCACTTTTAGCAAACAAATTTGCACCTTATACAGATTTTGGCCCCATTTGGCTTGACCAATCACTCAGGTCACCGGAAATCACTTCGGAACTAAATTTAACAGAAATTAAAGTACAAAAAGCTAGCGGCGGCTGGTTTTATTTAAACCCTAAGTATAAATCAGGCGATAGCGATTTCTCCATGATTGAAATACTTAAGCACTACCGCGATAAAAAGCGCAACTATTACAAATCTGGTGAAAATTGGATAAAAATTCCGGATTTCGTAAAAGATGCAGGCTGGGAAGTCGACGACTCGGGGAAGTTTCTCAAGGTGGATACTATTGGCCTGATGCGGCTTAAGGCGTCAATGGGAGATTTCGACTCCTTTGTAGGTAGCAAGAAAATACTCGATAAAATTCGCAATCAACTGGAATTCAGGTCACCAAGAAAACTACCAACCCTGGAGAAAACCAACCTAAACCTCAGAGAGTACCAGAACTCCGGTTTTGAGTGGCTTTGGTGGCTTTATGAAAACAACCTTCATGGCCTCCTAGCTGATGAGATGGGTTTGGGTAAGACACACCAGGCCATGGCAGTATTATCAGCTATTCAAGAAGCTAAAGAACAAACAAATTTCATGGTGGTTTGCCCCACCAGCGTTATCGATCACTGGATCGAAAAAATCGAAGAATTTTGCCCTAATTTAAACCCACTTCGCTACCATGGAGCTTCCCGTTCAGCAATCCTGCAGAGAGCTTCTAATATGAAGTCATTTACAATTATTACTAGCTATGGAATCCTCCTGAGGGATATTAAAGCACTATCAAACTTAAACTGGACCAGCGTCGTTCTCGACGAAGCCCATTTTATAAAAAACCAAGTAACATCTACGTATAAAGCCGTTTGTAGATTAAATGCTGAATTTCGCCTATGTTTGACGGGGACACCAATGGAGAACCACCTTGGCGAGCTAAAAAATATCTTTGACTTCTTGATGCCGGGTTATTTTGGTTCCGATGATTACTTCAAAAAGAACTTTATTGCTCCGATAAACGAAGGTGGCAATCCTGAAAAGGAACTGGTTCTTCAAAAGTTACTGCACCCTTTTAAGATGCGGCGCATCAAAGAACATGTCCTCAGCGATCTACCACCAAAAACTGAAGATATCAGGCTCTGCGAATTATCAAAGCAACAGGTAAAGCTATACAAAGAGACCATCGCCCTTAAAGCTAGACCGCTTATCAAGACACTAGAATCGGAGCAAGAAAACATACCCTTTCTTCACGTGCTACAAACGCTTACTATCTTAAAGCAAATATGCAATCACCCGGCACTAGCAATGGGGCAGACTGACTACACACTTTTTGAAAGTGGAAAGTTCGAAGCCTTCAAAGAACTGATCGGAGAAGCACTCGACTCTGGGAGAAAAATTGTAGTCTACAGCCAATACACTAAAATGATCAAGATTATCTCTGACTACTTATCGGATATTTCAGTCGGCCATTTATGCCTTACCGGTAAATCACGAAACCGCGGGAAAATCATCAAGGACTTTCAAACCCATGAAAAATACCGGGTTTTTTGTGGGTCACTCCGCGCCGGTGGAATAGGAATCGACCTAACAGCTGCATCAGTTGTGATTCACTACGATAGGTGGTGGAATGCAAGCAAAGAAAACCAAGCAACAGATCGAGTCCACCGCATTGGGCAGAGCAAAAACATCAATGTCTACAAGATGGTCACAAAAGGTACACTAGAAGAAAAGATAGACCGCCTCATAAGCTCTAAGCAGCTGATGTTCGAAAAGTTTCTAAACAAAGACGAAGAGGTCTTCAAAAAGCTTGACAGAAAACAGCTAATTGAGCTCCTCTCCTAAAGGTCAAATATGACCTGACTTTATAGCATTCCTAACTCTAAATCTTGTCATCTCACGACCCAAAGCTTCCATTGTCTCATACAGTGGTGGGGAGTCCTTTCTACCAGTGACAACTAGGCGGATTGTCATAAAAAAGTCGCGGGGTTTCCACTCAACTTCTGCCTGAAAACTTTTCAGAAGACCTTCCAAATTAGGTGTCTCCCATAAGTAAAGATCATCAAGCCTCTCAACCAGAAGCTTAAGCATTTTCTTAACTTCAACCGCATCTCGACCCTTCGGAACCAATTTTACACCTGAGTAATCTAGGGCACCGTTAAAGAAAAAGTCATTTTTATCCACAAACTCTTCAAATCGCCCCATCCTTTCAAGGACTATGGGCTTTAGCTTTCGCAAATAGGCTGGGCTGAAGATTTGATCTCTCACAAACCCAACAAAAGCATCATCTCCCAACTTATGCATGTAGCCTTGATTCATCCAGGTCAACTTATCCAAGTCAAACACAGGGCCACCTAGTGACACCCTCTGAATATCAAAATTGTCCACCATTTCGGTTAGAGAAAAAACTTCACGATCTTCACCAAACGACCAGCCCATAGTACCGAGGTAATTCAGCAAAGCCTCTGGCAAAAACCCGGCACGCTTATAGTAGTCAAGAGATACTGGATTTTTTCTCTTTGAAATCTTTGATTTATCTGTATTGCGCAATAACGGCATATGAACCCAGGCCGGCTCTTGCCAGCCAAAGGCCTCATATAAAACCTTATGCTTTGGCGTTGAGGATATCCACTCCTCCGCCCTAATCACATGAGATATCTCCATTAAATGATCATCCACCACATTAGCCAAGTGATAAGTCGGAAAGCCATCACTTTTCAATATAACTTGATCATCGAGCTCTTTTGCTTCAATACAGATAGGCCCCCTTAGTTCATCATGAAAGGTAATCACACCATCCAAAGGCATCGCCAGCCTCACGACATGCCTGGCTGCAGAGCCATATTTTTCCTGCTTTTCTTCTTCGGTGAAGCCCCTGCAATACCTGTCATACATGGGCTTCAAGCCATCCTCACGCTTCTTTTTCCGAACGAGGTCCAAGCGCTCAGCATCGCAGTAGCACCGGTAGGCTTTACCGGAATCTATAAGCATTTGACAATGTTTACGGTATATATCCGACCTCTCCGACTGCCTATAGGGGCCAAAATCACCTCCTATATCAGGCCCTTCGTCCCAAGTCAGACCAACCCACTTCAAGCTATCAACTATCTGGGCTTCACTCGAGGCTTTGGCCCGAGCTTGGTCTGTATCCTCAATACGCAGAACAAAAGATCCGCCGTGCTTTTTCGCAAAAGCATAGTTAAAAAGAGCTATATAAGCCGTACCTACATGAGGGTCTCCAGTTGGGGAAGGAGCGATCCGCACTTTTACTTTTCTACCACTTGACATCTTTTTACCACCATTCGGACTTGCATCTAATCATCTATAAGTTTATATAATCATGCTCGCAGCAAGCCGGAGTTATAAATTGCGCACCTTATCTCCGCAAGAACAGAATCGGAGTATACTCACGTGACAGTGGACCAAAGACCGCTAAATAAAGGAATAGTATCAACTTTATTTATTGAAAACATTGACCAAATCGACAGTGCTTACTGGAATGGTAAGCAAATAGTTGGTATGACTTGGCAAACAGACGTATACCTGACAGGGCCGACGGATGACAATGGATTTGTGTGTGATTTCAGTATCTTTAAGAATATTGCGAAGAGCGTTCTAAAGAAACAGTTTGATCATGTGTTAATTGTACCGAACTCAAGAGAGCTAAAAACCAACCACAACAAGCACCCTAATGTATTTGTTGCGCCTAACTGGGAGTATCATTGCCCTGAAGGTGGGATAAGAGTCCTAAATAGTGAACATTTCACGACTCAATCCCTTGAAGCCGCCATAGCCGAGGAACTTTCCAGAGCCTTACCGATGGCTCACCATAAACTCGTTGTGAAGCTCAAACCACAAAGATCGCAAGAAGGTACTTTTTTTCAATATACCCATGGCATTAGCGGCCATGCCGGCAACTGCCAAAGGCTGTTCCATGGCCACAGGAGCCTCATAAAGGTATTCGAAGATGGCATCAACCGACCAGAATATGAAAAACTTTTACGCGATCAATTCTTCAAAAAATATGTCCATATCGTCAGCCAAAATCAGATTAAAGAATCTACGAGCACAAAAACAACGATTGAGTATGAAGGCTGCCAAGGTTGGTTCAGGGGGGCAATCCCAAATAAACAAATGCTATTACTTGAGGATAGCAATACAAGCATCGAAACGATCACTAAAAATGCAGCACAATTCCTAAAACGGCAGTACCTTGGCGATATGAATATCGAGGTCAGGTGCTTCGAAGGTATCGGCAAGGGTTCGATTAGTGAGATCAAAGCTTAAATGCCAAGATCAATAAAAATGGCGACCATTATCAGTGAATTAGAGTTGTTAATAGACCAATCCTGGCTTCAACAGCTGGTGCAGCAACTCTATGCTGAGCTTGCACAAGTTGGCCTAGGAAACTTTCAACCAATTGCCTACTTCGGTGATGAATGGTTTTCTCCTGATGGTATTGCAGCAATCTCTATACCGTTTTTTTTGGCCAACAAAGAGTTACAAAAAATAGAAATGCATCAAATGGGCTGGGTGGAAGGCGGAACGCAAGATGAATGCATGAAACTTCTGCGACACGAATCGGGGCATTGTTTTGACCACTTTTTCGAAACTTCCAAGCTGCCTGACTTTCAAAAAATCTTTGGAGATCCAAAAAAACCGTATATGCCTGACTTCTTTCTTGGGAAGCCGTTTTCAAAGAATTTTGTAAAGCATCTTGATAGAACATATAGCCAATCACACCCAGCCGAAGACTTCGCAGAATGCTTCGCAACTGTGGTTACACCAAGATTAGATTGGAAAAAGAAATACAAAAACGCAGAAAAGGTGCTCAGAAAATTAGAATGGACGCAACTACAGATTAATATTCACAGCAAAAGTGATACTTCCAAACTCCCCATAAAAGAACCTGAGTTCTACAACCAAAAAAATTTGAATCTTTCACTTAAAAGCTATTATGCTAAACGCATTCGCCACCTAAAACACTTTCACCTTCTCAAAAAAGACAAAGAGTTAAAAAGAATCTTCAATAGCCAAAAAGATGAACCACAAAAAAAATCGAGAAGACTCCTTCGGCCCTATCAAAAGTCACTGATGTCGATAGCCAATGCAAAGAGCTTCTACAAATATCAAATAAAAGAATACATTAATGAACTCGAAATGCGCTGCTACCATCTTGGTTTGACGGAAAATGATAAAGTACATCAGAACAAGACTCTAGAGCTCAAAAGCTTAGTAGAAGATACACTATATAAACGTCATTTTATGGTAAAATAAGCTGTTTACCAGAACTAACCAGAGTGTGCATATGAAAAAAACCAAGATACTTATTGTGTTTGATATGCCTTTCACGCCCCCAGAAAACCAAAAAGACTACCTTCCACTGCTTAAGGAAAAGGGCTGGGAGGACGAACGAGACCTATTCCGCACACTAAATGCAAATCCAGGCTTCGAAGTAAGGATGTGCGGAGTATTCAATAATATCAATAATATGATCGATGCAATAACAGACTTTAAACCAGCGCTCATTTTTCCCATCTGCGAAAGTTTCGCAAATACCAGAGGCGGCGGCGCCAATCTGGTTGGCATTATAGAGCTAATGGGGATAAGGTATACCGGTGCTTCGGCGAGCACACTAGCGATCTGCAGAAATAAGTCACTGGCCAAAAAAGTTTTACATTATCATAATATCGCAACTCCCCAATTTCTCGAGTTCTCATACTCAATAAAACACGAAGATACTGTAGGACTATTGTTCCCAGCTATCGTAAAACCGCGAGACCTCGAAGCCAGTGAAGAACTAACTAAAAAGTCGGTTGTGCTCTCAAAAGACGCATGCGTCAGGCAAGTAAACCACCTAATATCAAAAGGCCATAACGTCATCGTTGAGCAGTTTATTGAAGGCAGGGAAATATACTTGGGAGTCATAGGGGACCAAAACCCCGTAATCCTTCCTCCATGGGAATTATCATTTGGCAAAGCTCAGCTCCCCCATAAAGAGTTCGCTACCTACAAAGTTAAGTGGGATAATAAGTACAGAAAACAGCAGAACATTAAGACGCATAAGGCAAGAAACCTCAACGCCAAAACAACCCATAAGCTCTCGACAATCGCCAAAGAAACAGTCCAGGCTTTCGGGTTAAAAGGCTACTCCAGGCTGGACCTGCGCCTAACTGAGTCTGGACAACCATATCTACTTGAAGTCAACCCAAACCCAGCCATTAACAGAAGGGATGAATTTGCTAAAAGCGCCAAGTCGGCTGGCATCAGCTATCGACACCTACTAAATAAAATTATTGAATTAGCGATATAGAGCTCTGCGGGTAATTTATCAGCTTCCAAGAACGAATTATCTGAAAGTAGTTTTCTGGTATCCGCTCGAAACCTTCGGCCAGGAATGATTCTGGGTGAAACTGCACCCCCATCGCCAACGCCCCGCACGGGAACATAGCCTGAATGCTCTCGATGGAGCTGCGGTCAGACCAAGATGTCACAGAAACCGCCAGCCCATTGTTCGGTACTGGCCCAGCTAAGCACAATGAATTGTAGGTGGCTGCTAAACACCTTCTCGACAGACCAAAGAATAATGGAGTATCGACAGCCACCTGAATCTCAATCTTATCACCATGAGTAGGGTTTGCGACATGCTGGAGATCAAAGCCCAGTTCGAGGCCTAGTAACTGATGCCCAAGGCAGATACCCAAAATGGGTTTCCTGCCCAAGATTCTGCGGACTAACCCCCTAGTCTGCGGCACATCCATCGGGGTCTTGGGTCCAGGAGAAAGAACAAGAGGCAGCATGGATTTTTCAGCGAACACCATGGCTTCATCATCATCATATGCAATAGGAATGACATTTATTTTGCCACAAGACTCCAGCCAGTCTACCACGTTAGCACTAAAGCTGTCATAATGATCTATGTAGATCACATTTTCCATTTATTCCTAAACCTTATAACCAGTGGGAAAGTATATGATATCCATACCCCATATCTTCGCAATCTCATGCTCGCTTCTACTATCAGCTCAATCACTAAGTAACACACCGACCGAC
>MDTC01126411.1_pt1 | contig 10086 bp, 9 predicted proteins | sample 811181 | NCBI WGS metagenome assembly MDTC01 (sample SAMN05326644, study PRJNA326480) | marine metagenome | isolation source: seawater | place: Pacific Ocean: North | collected 2011
AACAGCGATAAATAGATATAGTGAATGTTAAAGATTTTTTAAGTGAGTTAGATAAAGCAAGTGAAAATAATGCAGCTGCTTTGCAGGTACCTTCTAAAGGGAGCGCTGTCGAGTTTGATCTTTTTAATGTTAATCAACAAAAAAGTTTAATTAAAACAGCATTTGAGGGGGTTGAAGGTCTTGTTAGTAGTAATATACTATATAACGATTTTATAATTGAGAATAGTAAAGAAGAGTATGATTTTAATATTATTGATAAGGTATCAATTATTGTTAATCTTAGAAAACTATCTTTAAGTGAGACTGTAAAAATAGATGATAATACATATAATTTAAACGATCTAGGGGATTTAGATTATAAGCAGTTTACCGCTAAAAAGGTTGTTAAACATGATGGTATCACGTGTAATTTAGCTATACCTACCCTCGCTATTGATACTTCTATTAATAAAAGGGTTATTAGCACGTTAAGTAAATTATCAGATACACAGAAAAAATCTAGTGCAGTTAATTTAATTTTAACATATGAAATTATTAAGTTTATTAAATGTGTAAAAATAGGTAAGACAGTTTTAGATTTTAATAATATTAGTGTGTATGAGAAAAAGACAGTTGTTGATAAACTGCCTTTGAAGCTTAATAATATAATTCTAGACTTTATTGTAGATAATAAAAATAAAAGCGACGAATATCTTACATTTGAAGACGGTACAACACTAGAAATAGATGCAAGTCTGTTATCTAGTGAATAAATAATTATGTGGCTACTGATAATGCAGAGACTTTAGGAAAAATACTAAGCCTTTTACAAGGTGTGGAAGATTCTGGTAAAGCTACTGGAGTATCTAGTGAAGGTGTAATAAAAGATGGGAAATCTGCCGGGGTCGGCGGATCTCTAACAAGCAGCATTTCCAAGCTATTTGGAAAAGAGAAAAAGCTAAGTGGTACGTTAACTGCAGTAGAGAAGACTAGATACAAAGCAATATTTACTATTCTAAAAGATGTATTATTACCTAAATCAGAAGCTGATTCTTTAAAAGGTGTTAGAGGTGCTCAGATAGTAAAACCAGAAAAAATTGAGGAAGCTACTAAGGATAAAAAAGGTAGTGGACTTGCACAAGCATTACTTGGAATGCTGGGGGGAGTAGGTTTACTAGCTGCAAAAATTGCAGCGATTGTAGCAGGAATTGGGTTAGCAGTAAAAGCGTTTGATGAATTAGGACCTGCTTTACAAGCCCTTATAAAAACAGTTCCTAAAGCAATAGGCATGCTCTTTAAAAGTCCTAAGCTTGTGCAAATGATGGATAGTCTTAGGAATATACCTAAACTGATTAGTAATTTCTTTAAAAATAATAAACTTATTACATCATTTATGGATGGGCTAAGTGGTGCTAAAGGCTCAAAGATAGTGAAGCTGGCTGGAAAAGCTGGTAGTAGTTTTATGTCAGTGTTGAAAGGGTTAGTTAAAGGTATCGGAGGCCCGCTTCTTAAGTCACTGAAGTTTGTACCATTTTTAGGTAGTCTTGTTAGTTTTGGATTTGCAATTGCTAGATTTCTAAAAGGTGATTATATACCAGCTGCTTTCGAGCTTATATCTGGAATCGCTAATTTGATACCTGGTGGACAAATAGCTTCGATGCTTATTGACGGTGGTTTACTGTTATATGATATACATGCAGCTAGAGAGAAAAAACAAGAAGACGCTGGTAAAGAGAAAGTGGGATTTCTTACAAATATAAAGAATGCTATATCTGAAACTTTATTACCTAAACTTCCATATATACCGGTTATTGGAGGTTTTATAAAATTCGGGGAAGCTATAGGGTTTTTTATAGATAAACAATGGGGCGACGGTTTTAAGATGATGGCTCAAGGGCTCGTCGCGCTTGTTGGAGGTCAGGGTCTAGTTAACGTCCTATCAGGGATGTCTTTTCTAAGTAATATACTTACAATTAGCAAAGAACCGGAAACAGTGGCAGAACTGGATCCAGAGGGTGGGTTTGATCTATTCGGCAAAATCGGTGAGGCAGTTAGTGATATATTTAAAGGTGTTTTCAATTGGGTTAAAGGTCTGATAGGTGCCATACCGGAGAAACTGAAGGGGTTTGTATCAAAGATTCCGGGTCTTGGCAAAGTTGCTGGGAAGATTGGCGATTTTGCAGCCGGTATGTTACCTGACTTTGGTGGCGGTGACTCCGCACCCGGTGAAATCACCCCCCAAGAGCGCAAGGACATCGACGCCAGGACTAAGAAAGCACAAGCAGCGTTTGATCTGAAGAAAGATAACAAAGCGCTGCGGGCCCAGTTTGCAGGTGATGATGGTATATTAGATGATGACGAAAGGGCCCAACTGATGGATGCGCAGCGGCAGAAGAAAGGGCTTCCTCCTTTAAATCGTAAAGCAAAAGCCACTCCTAATAATAATCAAGTAGAAACAGAGTTAAGTCAAATAAATCTACAACAGCTGGATGTACTTAACATAATTTCAGCAAAGATTTCCGAGTTAATACTTGTACAAAGTAAAAGCAACGCCGGAGATGGAGGTACTTCTCAAAGTACCTTATCACGTGAATTTGATCCGAATTTCTACGGAGGCGCAGGAGCCGGCGCAGTCTGAACCTAACTAAATATGAGCACTTTATTAATTAATACAGAACAATCATTCACTAAAGCGAATGAGCAAGATAAGCAACTATTTCTTAGAGATAGTACTAGTTCAAATACTTTGACACATAATACTGATCCGCGGCCGGTTTTAAAGCCACGAGATCAATTTATAAGTGTTGTAGATAAGTTTGCGTGGTATTCCGGAAAAAAGGTCGCGCCTTCAGCTTTAAGTCGCCTACCTAAAGCATTTATTGTAGAACGAGAGCAGCTGCGGAGCTCTTTAATCCAAGGAGCATTATATTATATAAAAGCTTCTGCAGATGGCACATCGAGTGCTCTTAGAAATGCTTCAGAAGGTATACAAAGCTTATTAAACGAAAATAGCTCTACGGTAGCTGATATAGCTGGTAACGCAGCATCCGGTTTAGCTGACGGAGCAGCAAACGTGATTGGAAAACTTAAAAATTTAAATCTTGGATCACGTGCCGGTGGAGGTGGGGATGCTAAAATCTTAGAAGATTCAAATTTAAAATCATTACTTGGTATATACCTTACTCAACCTACCGGATTCCAATACGCTTTTCCATATTTTGAGGATATGCCACCTGTCTCAAATTCATGGGGATCCGATGGTAATACAGCGTTACAGGGACTAGCGAGTAAAATAAGTGAAGTTGTTGAAGAAGTTGCAAAAGTTGCATTTATATCTCAACCAGGAGTATATATACAAAAACCGCAATACTATCAATTTGAAGATGCTGGACAGAGTATTACAATAAATTTACCACTCTTTAATACAGTTAATAGAGGTACACAGCCTGAATATCAACGTAATTATGAGCTTTTATGGTTATTAGCTTTTCAAAATAAAACTTATAAAACTAGTTTTAGCAGATCAATGCCTTCAAAGATTTATAGTGTTACTATACCTGGTATTGCTGTTCTCCCATACTCATACATATCTAATATGACTATAAATTTCAATGGTACTGTTCGTAATAAAGAAATATCGCTACCAAAGCTATCACACAGCCAAATTACTTCACAACGCGTAAATGTACCTATACCAGATGCTTACACTGTACAGATAACATTCCAATCACTACTTGCTGATTATGCTAATATAATGATGAGTGATAATTTCATGACACAACTTACCCCTAACGGAGCGAGAAAAGGAGATAACCCATAATTTAATAAGTTAGTAATATGAGCACAATAACTACCGGTACAAAGCAAAATAATATAACTGAGTTAAATAAACTGAGTGATGAATTATATGAAAGTATTTTTAACGTTAATTTGATTGAAAATAAAGATAAGTCCTTCTATTTTTATAATACCTTAGAAAAGGTTATTTTTCCAGAGTTTATTAATACTGAAGTTTTTGATATAAAAACATTAGATACTGACACATCATGGACAAACTTATCTTTTAAGATATATGAAACTATTAACTTATGGTGGGTTATATTCTTATTAAATAATCCTACTTATGTTTTTAAAGCTAAAGCTGGTAGGACGTATAAATTTATAAAACCGGAATACATATCTAATGTTCTAACAAGGTTAAATAGTAATGAATAGAACTGTTATTCAAGAAACAACACTAGACTATGATATAAATCTAGTGTCTATGACAAAGGATGGAGAAGTTGATAATATTACACCGCTTACCCTTAATGGTATTAATTATCTTGAGATAGCTGATACTTTACCTAATGTTGGGTTAGTTGGGGTAGCATCTATTAATAATGATCATCAAGTTTTAGATAAAGCGGGTATTACTAAATTAGCTAACAAAACTCTAAACTTAACCTTCAATATTACAGATGTAGATCTATTTAAAAATACTAAAGATAAACAACGTAGTAATATTAACTTCAACGCGTTATTAGAAACAAATACTGATTTAGGATCAAATATTGCAACTAAAAGCAGTATTTTTAAGTTTGAAGAATCATTATCAGCGAGACTTAAAAAATCTTCCGCGTATGATTTATTAAATGGGTCTAGTCAATATGGTAGCTCTATACCAGGGCCAAAATTAATACAAGATATACTCACTGATTGGGCATTAGCTAGTAATATTGATCCTCAGATTTTCTTAGACGGTTCTCTATTTACGGGGAGTGGTGATGATGTACTTATAACTAATATCTGGCAAATACAAGATAGTGTATATGATCTTGTATATAAAATACATAATAGCTTTACATATGGTTCAATCAGTCAACCACTACCACCACTACTTCGATTTAAGAATGTATCTGGTAAGGATGATAGTAATCCAAGAAAGCTTACTTTAGAGCCTATCATTACAGATAAGGGGCGAGAATTTATTAGTGCTTATACTCAAAACAAGTCAGGTAGCTTTACAGATATATATCAAGAAGAGTTTATTATTACAGGTGAGGATGATGCATCTGGTAACTCTTCTATATCCAATAAAGTAGAAGAGTATAGTTTAATTAAACCTGATTATAGAACTTTAAGACGTGAAGTTTGGGGGAAGAACCTTTTTGTTGATAGTGGGTCAGCTAATGAGCCGGCAGATTTAACTTCCGCTAGTCATCAATTTACTACTCATAGTGATTATATACGTGATTTTAATACAGGTTTATTAGGAGGTTTAGATAGCAATGTACCATTAATACCTGCACCTGAGCAAAAGGTATATACACACTTACTTGATGGTTCTGATCCATCAGATGAAAAGTTACTTAAATCTTCGGTATTAAATAGAGTATTAAAAAGCTTTATCTACTCAAATGAAGCAATTGTATTAAACGTAAAAGGGCAAATTTATAGAAAGCCTGGTAGGTTTATAACTATAGTAGATGGTAACGGCGCTATTAATGATATTAATGATAGAGCAACTAACTTATGGTATATTACTGAAGTTAAGCATGTTATTAAGCAGGGATTATATACGAATAAAATAACCGCTGTAAGAATACTTGGTAAAACACCAATACCGTCTATAGATGTTTAGCATCCTCTTATAAATAACAGTATGATCATTTATGGTAATAATTTACATGAAAAACTTTTTGGAGTTGCGATCAGTAAAGATTATTTAAAATACAATACTCCTTTCTGTGATTTTGTCGATGATCCAGACTTTGAGGTAGATATAGAACTAGCTGTAAATTTCAATAAATCTATTAATGGTAACACAGAGGCTGCGCGCAGCTTCACAGAGACATTAATATTGAGTAGCGGTTCGCTAGACTGGAGCACACTTAACTTTTATCATGATAAGATGGTGACCATACCTTCTGTATTTTCTGGTCTTATAGATGAATTTCAGGATAGATTTAATAATCCGGCAAAATACGATGATTCTTTTCAGGACAAGCTAAACAACGCTGCAACAGATTGTCTAAATTCCCCATGCAATCTTTTTGCAGCTACTTCAGACAGTATAGGTCGATTAGCTCAAGCAGCTTCTACTAAAACAGATAAAAATACTTTTGGTGTTGGCGCGCTTTCTAGCTCATTTACAAATATTATCAACGGGTTAGATCAAACAGTCTTTAATAAAATACCTGCAATTTTTCAAAACGCGTTCACGGATATTACACAATTAGGAACAAAAGCTGTTACTAATACTCAAGCTATATTAGCGGGTAAGAAAAATCTTGACGAGCTTGTTAGTTTAGCTCAAAATGGTAATTCAATGAGGGATACTAGTAAGACATATCGCTATACTCCGGATATTAAAACATATTTTGATTCGGCTGCTGCTGGTAGCGCTATTTTAACTCAAATTAAAGATCAGAACGGTGGTTGCTTTGATAAGTTTCAACATGCATATCGCTACAACCCATATGAGGACAATTTAAGTTTCCCAATGACAGTTCAAACTCAACAGTATAATGGTTCACAGTATGAAACTGATGCTGTTGGTGTTTTTGAAAATACTACAACTAATCAACAAAGAACTCGAGCTGCTATTAGCCAAGTATATACCCCACCTAGGATTATAAAGGCAGGTGAAACATTTATATCAGAAACATTACCTCTACCTACGACAGATGACGGTAGTAGTGGAAATTATTCTGTATTCGCTGGGTTTATAGATGTTAATGATAAAATATTTTATGTAGATAATCTTACCGGTAAACAAACTGGTAATTCTGATGATGATCTAACTATGTCAGGTATTGGTTGTTTTGGTAAAGATATTCTTAAAATGTGCCCTTCTGATTTTCTTAAGTCGTCAGATGGTCTAACAGGCTTAAGCAATGCACTTAATGGAGCAGGCACGTTAGATGATTTTCCGTATATTGTTAACAAGTACTCACAAGGATATACGCATGATCTTACCTCTGAAGGATTTGAAACAATTCAAACAGGTAAAGTATTTAACGATGGTGTAGCGATAAGTCGAAAATTATGGGTTAAATTAACTGGTAGAGGTTTTGACAATGGTGGGTTTAAATCTCTTAGTAGAAAGAATCAGTGTTTTGTTGCTGCCAGGAAAGCTGGGGCTAGTAATAATGATTGGAAGTTATTCAAACTTGTCGATTGTAATACACAGAATAAGTATAATGTCGATTTTACACCTGCTGCTTATAAACACATGTTTGGTAAACTTAAAGGTTACAAGCCGAAGGGAGGAAGTAGTGCAACAGTTAAAACTTTAGAGGACGCTGGTTGGGAAGCTAAAGTACCTATACACGGTGATGGTGATATGGAAGTTAAAATATGTACTGGTGATATAGCTGAAATTAAACAGCAATTACTATCTGGAGAAGTAACTGATCCAGGTGGTGGTTGGGATGAATGGCTTATTTTAGCTGGATCTACAAAGGAAAATGGTGGGTTTCCTTCTATGAATTCACGATTATTAGATATATTGGTTGAGACTGCTAAAACAGCGGGGTATAAACTAAAGCTTATATCCGGATTTAGAAGCCCGGCATACAATGCTAAAGTAGGGGGAGCGAAAAATAGTGCGCATACAAGACGTATGGCAGTTGATATTACTGTCTCAGATAAATCATATGATGAGCGTGTACGGCTTATACAAATTGCAATAAATAAAGGTATAACTGGTATAGGTGTATATAACACATCTCTTCATTTTGATATAGAATTGCCTCGGGCTTGGGGCCCTAACTATTCTCGAAAATCACTACCAAAAGTAGCGTGGGCGCAACCGGTATTGGAGCGAAACGGGTATAAAATATCTTAGATATCGATAATATCGCTATCGTCACTATTAGTCAATACTTGCAATACATCATCTCGAGATAAGAGTACTTTAGTTTGGTTATCGATTGTATTGAGCTTTTCTTTTGAATCAACATCCATTTGCTTAACTTCTATTCTGTTTTTATTCTGTTCAGTAGATGTGTGAAGTTTAGTTAAAGTATCTATAGCAGAAGAAGAAGCTCGTATTAGCTCAGCTAGTGATGCAACATCTCTATTTTCTGGAGCAGATGAAATATACTCCTTAACATCCTCTACCATATCAATTGAACTGGTTATAAGAGAGCTAGTCTTTTCTATCAAAAACTCTTCTAAGTTTGTAATATCTGGAGTATCTTTCTTTTCGCTAGTGTTAATATTATTAGTATGATCTTTAATCTGAGTAATGATATCATTTACTGCATTATCGATTTCACTGGCCATAACTTTATTTAATCATAATGTTGATTTTTTAAATGTATAATATATCATATAAGATATGAATGTAAAATTTACTAAAACTCATGCGGAGGCGGTACTACCTACTAAGAATCATGATAGTGACACTGGAATGGATGTTACATGTGTAGAAGATTTTGTAATTCCTGCTAATGGTTCTGTTGTAGTAGGTGTTGGTCTTAAGTTTGCTTTTATTGAAGAAGGTTATTGGGTAAAGGTTGAAGGTCGGTCTGGTCTAGGGTTTAAGCATGGTATTATGCCTCATCCGGGTATTATTGATCAAGGTTACCGTGGTGATGCTGGTATTAAACTTTATAATCTAACTGATAAAGATTATGTAGGTAGCGCAGGTGATCGAATTGCTCAGTTTGTAGTATATGCTAATCACCCTGTTACTGTAACTGAAGGTGAAGTAGTTGATACAGATAGAGGTGCTAGTGGCTTCGGTTCATCTGGAAAGTAAAGACTGTTAATTATGGATAATAAGAAACTTGATATATCAAAGCTCGATTTTAGTGGTATATGGTGTGAGGCTTACCGCCCGCAGAAGTTAAATGATCTTATCTTGGATGATAAATCACTTAAGGTGGTTAGTCATTTTAAAGACGAGATCCCTAACCTACTATTTACCGGTAATCCTGGTACAGGTAAGACTACTCTTGCTAGGATTATCGTAAATGATATTCTCAAATGTAACTATCTGTACATTAACGCGTCTGATGAATCTGGTATTGATACTATCAGACATAACATTACTAACTTTGCTCAGACCAAATCATTTGATGGGGGCATTAAAGTAGTAATACTAGATGAGGCTGATGGTCTAACCTCTCAGGCACAGGGAGCATTGCGTAACACTATGGAGACGTACGCTAAGTACTGTCGCTTTATTCTTACTGCTAACTATAAGCATAAGATTATCCCTGCTTTACAATCTAGGTGCCAGTCACTCGATCTTAAACCTGTTATTGACCAGGCAGTTAAGAGATGTTATAGTATCCTTCAGCAAGAAGATGTAACGGTATCAGATGATCAGAAGAAGCGGTTCGTTATGCTTGTTAAAAAGTATTTCCCTGACTTGCGTAAGACCATCAACGAACTACAAAAGAGTGTAGTAGGTGGTGAGTTACTTATTAATAATACTCAGTCTGACGAAGCCTTACTCAAGACTATCTTTGAGAAGGTAACTACCAAGGGTACTCTAGAGCTCAGAAAATATCTAATTGAGAATGAGGATAGGTTTCAGGGTGATTATGATACTCTAATAGCAAACTTCCTTGATTATCTTTATGAGCAGCCTCTTAATGATATAAAAAAGAAAGAGATGATCACTGTAATAGCAGATCATCTCTATAAAAGTGCGCTAGTCCTTGATAAGGAAATTAACGCATTTGCTTGTTGGGTAAATTTAGAAAGAATTTTATTGACTTAAACACTATACCCGGGTTTGGTATACGCGTCCCTATCACCCACATCCTTAATAGCTTCTTGAGTTTCTGGATGATCACGAATAACTTGCAACATTAAATCAATGTAGTAAGGATCGCTTGCTACCTTATCATAAACAAAGTGGGAGGGAAGTGTTGTAACGCCTTTAGCTCCTGCAGTACTACCTACAGTATCTCTAACTATTTTTTTAATTACCTCTTCGTTACCGTTCGCATTTTGAATATCTCTCAATATATTACCGCCCATACTCAAAACACCATCAATAAATTTCTGATCTTTATGATTAGTGAAATCTCGCATTGCGTTTTTTAATGCAGAAACTGGGTTCTCGTTAAGAACTTTACAATAAGCCTCTACCAACATGTCTTGATC
>MDTC01132114.1_pt1 | contig 10086 bp, 4 predicted proteins | sample 811181 | NCBI WGS metagenome assembly MDTC01 (sample SAMN05326644, study PRJNA326480) | marine metagenome | isolation source: seawater | place: Pacific Ocean: North | collected 2011
CTATTGATCAAGATGACTCTTCTAGAAGAGAAACGCGAAAGTTGGATTACAAAGAATCCCTAAATCCCCAGTTGGACAATCGTAAGGTTCACCTGAAATCTCGTAATCTTGCTCGTAAGATATTGAATCAGTGTGCTCATGATAGAGATACAGAAAGATCGATTTGTATTCTCAATGATAGAAGAAACATTTTCGATACATCAATGTTTAATATTGTTCTGAGCCTGGTGGTAGATGACGCTGAGAAGTTTCAACAAGTATTAGGTGTTATGCAAGAAGAAAACAAGGATTGGGAAACTCCGACGGTAGCAATTATCGCAAGTCACTATTCGAAACAAGGGAAACCTATTCAAGCTTGGGATATCGTAAGAGAATTTAAAGGGATTCTTAGCTTGAGATGCTATTCACCGATCATAAGATCCTTGAGCAACGCCCGTAATTGTGATACAACTCTAGAAGTATTTCGGCATATGCGTTTACGTTGGGTGATGCCAACTGATCGTGAATATACGTGGTTCCTAGAAGCATTGAGTATTGCTAAAAGAGAAGACGATATTACCATGCTTCTCATGGACCTATCTCAAGATGTTAAGGAATGCGGTCCTACTTTATTAGATGTGCTAACTAGAAGTTTCAAGAATATGCGTGATTTAGATGATAATCCAAAATGGCATTTTGAAAACAACAGTCTTGCACACGGCTCAGTTACTTTCTCTAATGGTTATGAGCTACGACCATTTAGGCTTAGCAATACTGAGAAATCGAATCTACAGACTTCTATTAGCTCTTTGTGTCCTCGCAGAGAAGTTTGGAATGCTATGATAAACAGGCTAGAAGACAGAAAATGGGATATTGTCGTAGATGGAGCAAATATTGGTATGTCTGATGGTAAAAAGTTTAATGTGCACCGTTTAGAGAAAATAGTTAAACAACTAGAGGGATTTGGTATGAATGCCTTAGTTGTACTACATAGTCATCATGAGAAAAGATGTAAACTAAACAATGAAAGAGCGAGAAGCTCTTGGAAATATCTTCATAAATTCTTATTTGCCCCTGAACCTTCTATGAATGACGATTGGTGTTGGTTATATGCAGCTACTTTACCAGAAGATTGTTTGTTCGTTAGTAACGACCTGATGAAGGATCATACTTATTTAATGTCTGCTCCACCTTTCTTTCATAAATGGAGGGAAACTCATCGCGTTGGATTTACATCAAACATTGAGTCTGAATTATCTTTAATATTCCCCTCTCCATATGCTCGTGCAATACAGTATAACAAAGAAAGTTGGTTTTTTCCACATATGGATTCTGATAAATGGTTATGTGTTTTACCACATAATTAGATGTCCAGTACGATATTTAGGTACTGATCTAAGCGTTAGTTTCCGAATATTAATCTCTTGACAAGTTAAAATGAGTGTTGAATACTTTAAAGTTCCAAATCGATCATATTTAGGATTTCACTTAGATTCAAAGTCAAAACCCAAAAGTATCGCCGAAGCAAAGCTCTCGGTGTCCAGAATGACGAATAAAGATGCTTTGGCTTGGGCTAATCATGCTGAGTTAGCTGATGGACAATTAGCTAGAAATAATCCCGAGAAAAGTATGAACCAAATGTTGGTTGGAAAAGGTATGGCTCGAACTAAGATACCACCAGTTATTGCACCGCCTATGTACTCATCTGATGCATGGGCAGCCAACAATCTGGTTGTTGAGACTGGTATAAATCGTGCAACGAGTACCGATTACTATTTGTCTGGTTATCAGGTCTCTACATGTTGCGGAAATCTGCCTCCTGGAACTGAAATGAAACCTATCTTGAATGCTAATAATATGTTGTCACCAGGACCTAATACAGCTTTTATGTCAGCCACAAGTGGGGCTACTGCAAACTCTCCCTTAACTGGAGCTATGGGTTCGGTTATGGCCAAACCCATTCATCCATATCAGCAATATATCGATAAGGCAGAAGGTAGCATGAACAAAGGTCCTGGATCTATGTTGTCTAGTGATAAGAATAATCAACAGTTACCAGAGTCGGGGTCCAATGAGATTCTATCTAGACAGAGTCCTACTGGAACACAGGGAAATACTCATGTCCATGATAAATCAGACATACCTGCAGTAGAGAACGTAATAGAGAAATGGCGGCCTGCTGATGATCAACAAACAGTTCTAAGAGATATAAATCAGTACAACTATCAGAACCAAAGAGCGGCAGATGCTGCGGCAGATGAGGGCATACTTAGCTCAGGTAGAGAAGTAATTAAGATGCACTCGGATGCGCCGGTAAATCTCAACTATAAACAAGGTGACATTATAGTACGCCCACCCGAGCAGGGAGAAATGAATCTGCAGTGCGGCTATGATCCTACGCAGCCCGAGTACTCTGGTCTACCGAGTAATTTGGCTGTTGGGGACTGTGAGAAGGATCCAGTCATGAAGAAGTATAACTCGAATCTATTTACGCAATCCGTTGGACCGGACACCCATATCATTTCGCAAATTAATGAGCCAGTAAACAACAATATAGGGATATCGTTTCAGCAGCAATTCTTGCCGACGACGGTACAAACTGATGAAGAGACGGGGGAAACTCTTTTTACCGAACATGATCCGAGAGTCATAGAACCTATAGAGGCAACCGGTAATTATTCTATTGTTTCAGGTCCAAATACGGCGAATGTCACAGATCCCAGATTTTCAGGTTATGGTACATCCTATCGAGCTTACACGGATGACTTGCTGGGACAGACTAAGTTCTTTTACGACGATGTGGACGCTATCCGTAGACCAAACTATATTACTAGAAGCAAAATAGATTTCTTACCATTTGCTGATTCTTATGGACCAATACCCCCCGGCGAAGAACAAGGCAATAATCTAAATCCAATCATTCGTTCACTTGCGAATGATGCATTTAGCCGGGATACAATAAACCACCGTCAAGATATGCAGGTAAGACTTATGCGAAAGAATAACGCCATTAGATGGCAGACAAGGAAGTTCCCAAAGACTGGTAACCTTCAAAAATAGTTTAGTTGGCTTAGTGATACGTGTAATACGTATTACTAAGGAAACCTATGTTACTCTTGTAACTGAATAGGTACGCGATCACCATGCATCATCATCTTCTTCGATGTTATCCCATTCGCAGACTTCGTTTGTCTTTCGATAATCGTTATTTCGTTTCTCAAAGAAGTTAGTTTTACTCCATACGTTTATGCGGTCCATGAAGTCAAATGGATTCTCAACATGGTATACAGGCTCAACATCGAATTGAACTAGGAGTCTATCTGCTGTAAACTTGATAAACTGGCGCATCAGGTCGGCATTCATACCGACTAAATCACAGCGGAGTGCCTCACAAATAAATGCTTCTTCTATTTCTACTGCTTCCTCAATTAAGGTCTGTAGTTGTTTTGCATCCATCTTATTACTAAGATGATGATACAAGAGCACTGCAAATTTTACGTGGAGACCTTCGTCACGAGCAATCAATTCGTTGCTACCTCCGAGTGCTTTAGTCATGAGACCCCGATCCTTCAGCCAAAATATAGCACAGAAACTTCCCGAGAAGAAGATTCCTTCAATCGCAGCAAATGCGACAAGTCGCTGTTCAAAAGGTTGATCTTGTGACATCCACTTTAGCGCCCATTCGGTCTTCCTTCGGATAACGGGGATAGATTCTAGCCCTTGAAAGAGCTGTGCTTTTCTCTCTGGGTCTGATACATAGGTATCTAACAGGTTTGCATATACAATAGCATGTACATTCTCAATCATGGCTTGAAATGCATAAAAGTTTCTCGCTTCTGGTGCTGTTACCTCAGCCCCGAAGTTAATTGATATGTTTTCCGCGACTACGCCATCTACCCCTGCAAAAAAGGCCAAAATGAGTTCTATGAAAGAGCGTTCTTCTACAGACAACCGGGCCCAATCTTTAAGATCGGCGGAATAATCAATTTCTTTGGCGGTCCAGAATAGGGCTTCGTGCTCATCGTAAGCTTCCTGAAGTTTTGGATAATGAAGAGGAAGCTGTGTGAAACGTTCAACACTATTGAATAGTAGGGGTTCGGGCTTTCTTTGTTGCTGGTGATTGCATAGCATTGCCATTTTGTTTTGTCTTAACCAACAAAATTATGATTCTTCAATTTTCGATTTATGTCTCTTTTAATTTTACTTAAGAGCTTATACAATGAGACATAAATATGACAACAGAGCGGGATTACGAGTACTGGTTTTATTCTGAAAGGTTCGCGAGTATAGAAAGACCATACTCACCCAAAGAGATCTTCCGATTGATCCAAGAAGTGCCATCTAGGGGACTAAGGAGTGACTACATGGCGTGTAAATTGTACAAATTATTAAGGGATCTATACAAGAATAAAGAAGCTTCATATACTTTTGGAGCACTGGATCCTGTTCAAGTCGTCTCTATGGCTCCCTACTTATCTACTGTGTATGTTAGTGGTTGGCAATGTTCATCTACTGCATCATCAAGTAATGAGCCAGGACCGGATTTAGCCGACTATCCTTATACCACAGTCCCTAATAAAGTCGATCAACTTTTTAGAGCACAAGAGCTACAAGCTCAGATTCAGGCTGCGAAACAAATGGATTGTGTATCTGACTTCAAGATTGATTACTTTTGTCCAATCATAGCGGATGGTGATACGGGTCACGGTGGTAATACGGCGGTGATGAAGCTCACTAAGTTGTTCATTGAAGCCGGTGCAGCCGGAATCCATTTAGAAGATCAAAAGGCAGGCACAAAGAAGTGTGGCCATATGGGTGGAAAAGTGTTAGTATCTACTAGAGAGCATTGTGATAGATTAATAGCAGCGCGCTTACAAGCCGATTTATTGAAGTGTTCCCTAGTGATAGTTGCACGCACCGATTCAGAGTCAGCTAGATATATTGACTCTGATGTTGATTCTCGAGACCAACCTTGGATTATTGGGAAATGGTCGTCTGATGATGGTTATAGTGGTAAGAGCACATATCCTGACGCAGTAACTGAGATTTTAGAGAAACGTGGAGAGTTAGCGTCCTTACGTGAATGGAAGTTTCATTTTAACCAGGGTATTGACGTAAGTAATGGTTTTAACATAGCTGATATGAAAAATCGGGCCTCTGAATTGAATGTAAAGCTTTCGTTTGATTGGAATCAATTACGAACTCGAGAAGGATACTATCCTATTAAACATGGGTGGGACTATGCTGCTGCTAGGTCAAAAGCTTTTGCAAGACATGCTGATCTCGTATGGGCTGAGTCGTCAACACCTAATCTTGATGATGCTGCACGTTTTTCGGAGCGAGTTATAGGTACGCATCCAAATCAGATGTTGGCCTACAATTTGTCGCCATCCTTTAATTGGGATAAGTCGGGAATGAGTGACTTGAAAATGAAGGAATTCATAAATGACTTAGCTAGATTGGGTTACTGCTGGCAGTTTATAACACTAGCTGGGTTTCATACGAATGCTCTTGGTGTAACGAAGTTTGCTAGATCATATAAAGATGAAGGTATGTTAGCTTACGTTAGGGATGTACAACGAGAAGAGCGCTCTAATAATGTATCACAGTTAACACATCAGACTTGGTCAGGTGCAGAATATATAGATGTATTGCAAAGTCTTATTAATAGAAGTAATTCAACGAGTATAAAAAGTGACGGGGATACCGAAAAGCAGTTCGTCAGCAAGTTATAGTCGATCGGACGTAACAAACAATATCATTGATTTTTCAATTGGGTTAAAAAATCAATGTTCCTTAGTAAATGATAACATTCAATGGAGTTGCATATGAGTTAACGTCGTTAGACAACATGCAAACAATCAAGTTATATATCGCAGCACAGATGAGAACAACTACCTACTACTTGTTTTTCCCGAACGGAGTTCCAGACGGGGACCTATTGACTATGGAGACAGATGTTGCTGTAGTGGATCTTTCGAGATTCATCATAAATCTTGATACCCTCAGTGTTGACGAAATGTTGTCTGCATATGTTTATGAAAGTATAACACTTCAAATGGTGATCAATGGAGATTTTCCCTCCACTGACCGTGATAGTGCCGAAAGATGGAGTGACGGTTTAGAATTGAGGAAAGATGTTCTAGTACCGTTTATATCTACTAATAGAGTACTAACACGTCTTGCTCATGCTACTGACCCTGAATACGAAGAAGGTGATGAGGAAGTTGATAGTCGTGACTATGATCAAGGGTTAGTAGGACCATTACTATTGCAAATCAGCGACTCTATAGAAGAAAGTTTAATTGGAAGCCTACGAGATGAAGATGAAGAGGAAGAAGATGAGCTTCAAATCGATGTCACAAATCTATGGAGCGATAGAATAAGTTGGAAGCGACGATTTAAGGATTTATTGAGTCATACTTCTGTAGAGGCGAACTCGATTAAAGAAAGATATAGAGAATTCGGTCGAATAGAACCGGATTCCGCGACTACAGAGTTCATACAAGAAAAACTTAATCTGAACGTGTCCTTCAAGACGGAGGGAATATCTCTAATGGAAATAGTCAACGCAGCAGTATTATCTCGTGAAATGCCATTCATTTCCTGTGATAGTAAGTACAAAATACTTATGGGTATGATACCGCCCCCAAATTGGGCAAAGACGGACTCTGATATACTCCTCTTGCGAGTTGCAGCTCCCGGTTCCCAATTAGAAGGAGAAGGGGAGATTGATAGTTATCTGGAGTTTAAGATGGGGCTTTCGGGTCCTTTTCATAACCAGAAACTTCTTGTAAGGACAGATATTCACACGTTTGATAAAGCTCATGCTAATATGGATTTTGCTAATTGGCTTATCGAACACATAAGGGCATTACTACCTACTTTTACGCTAAGTGATCCAGTTGCTGATACCGATAAAATATCTGGGATATTCTATTTCCCAGACCAAGATTTTAATATTGACATATTTTCAGACTTAATACTAACAGAGTCAGTTTTTCCGACGCTACTGAATCGGAATGATAGTAAGACCGTGAGCCGTAAAAAAGATAGTGTTTATCTCTATTTCAATGATATTCAATCGGGTATAATAACGGCTAGATTCACACCACAGTTGGTTGTAGATAACGACCCTATGTGGAATATATATTCACAGGCTCAATTCCCTACAGGGACACGTTATATCAGAGTAAAAATACAACAAGCACAGAATAAAGCAGGAATCGATCGTTATATGGATTTTATGCGAAGAACTATGTCTTATTACAATCAACATGCAGACGCATTATTTACCATATACAGAGAATTCATCGGTCCAGATTTTGGTGTAATCTCCGTAGAAGAGGAGAAACCCGTTCAAGAAGACGATGAAGGTGATAATAAGAAAATGTTGAAGAAGATTGTACCGGATCTCTTTGTAAATCACTACGGTAGCGCATGTGATAGTCAACCGATCGTTGTGAAGAATGATCAAGCTGCCAGTATGCGCGAGCAGGGTATCGATGTAATGACCTTTCCTAAACCAGGTGCTCCCGGGACGCCTCATCACTATGCATGTACACCTAATAAACAAGGAAAAACCAGGTATCCTGGTATCAGACCGAATCCATTACCTAACAAAGAGAAGTATCCTTTCATACCGTGCTGCTATTTAAAACCAGGAGAACGAGTGCCTTACTACGGTCACTATTTTAGAGGGGATCCTCCGACCTTAACTCGAAAGACTAAGAGCAAACAACAAAATGTTTATACATCTAGTAAATTTGGTCAAGGCTACCTACCGGACCAACTGCTAGCTATGATAAAGACTTGTGACACTAACCCTGACTCGGTATATAATAGAGTTGGTAACAATGGTTCTCCATCTAATTTTCTTGTAGAAGTCGCAGAGGCAATGTACCACACTTTCGATCGAAAAGCCGTATGTACAAGCGCTAGATTTGAGCGGTATTCTGAAAGTCTAAGCAACACGATTCAAGGAATACTCCATGCCTATGGTGATATAACAGATCACATCGATGAGAATAGAGCGACCGATGCTGCTGGCATTGAGCAAGTTAGAAGGCGCAGAAGTGCTAGAGAAGAGGATTGGATACGCAACACTAGAATAGAGCTTTGTTCAGAAGAGTTTTACGCCGTAGCCCGCCAAAGCATTTACGATTGGAGTTACGAGAAGTACAGTGAATACATGAGGGATGTGAACAAGTATTTAGATCCAGAATTATTTACAGCAGTAATAGAGTTAGTCTTTGGATGTAATATATATGTTTTCTACAATAGAGATAAGGTAACCGAACTCAGACTGCCTCGTCACACTCAAAACTATATGATGAATTTCCCATCGCATCCGGGTGTCCCTACAGTTATCATGTACAATCACTGGGGCGCTAACGCTGATCGAGCTTTATTCCCTCGATCTGAGATAATAATATACACTCTGGAATCACAAAAGAACTATCGTAAATGGGTGTTCGGGATTCGTGAGTCGTCTACCGGTGAACGAATCGTAGACCCGTTATATCGATGCGTGACCGAGATTGCCAAAAAGATACAAGCATCATGGTCATTAAATCGAAGAGATCATGGTGGTATAAATTTCGAGTTGATGGAACCTAATGTTTCCAGACCACTATCTCAAGTTATTGATCCTTACGGAAAATGTCGACGTGTCGACATGCGCGTTCTAGTACACTCTCTTGAGACAGATTTTACTCTTCTGTGTCAACCAAACAAGCCCCAACCATTCGTTACAGTTCCTAATGACACACCTGTTCTAAAGGTGGATATGGGTACTGCGCTCTCTATAGCTGACGTTCTCCGGCTTAGAGTCATTGGACAGAGTCTGAATACAGACGGTAACGCTGTAGCCATAGTGCTACAACCAACACCCGGAAGGTACACTCAGTTTCGGACAAAAATGCGGATTCCGATTCATCCTAGTTCTCCTCTTGAGGATATAAGACATATGGGAACCGACGAGCTTGAAAATGATCATATTGATGAACAAAGTGAGATGCAGCAATATAACCACAATAAGCGTTTGGCAAGGTACATTCAGGATTACGCGCTCTTCCTTTACTCAAAGTATTTAGATGAAGAAAGAGATGCGCCAAGCTTGCTTAATCTGACACGGTTTATTAACGATAAAACTAGCACTATCCAGGACTTTAACTATGGTAGAATTGGAAAAAGCTACTCTGCAGATAACGGTTTATTCAACGCTGGAAAACTCGTTTTTGCTTCTGATGAGATGAAACGACGAATAGTATATTATATCCGCTTATTTACTACTAATAATTACAAAAATTTGATGAGCTACCACCTAAGATCCAATATTGAGTCTTATTATGTAGACCTATCGGATCTTGATCAGATGGTAGACTGCACTCTCATAGAAGGAATCGACACGTTTCTAAAATGGATTCAAGTACAAAAGTCTAGCGTGTATACCATTGTAAAAAATGTTAAGCCTGAAGCAGATGATCCATACTTCATGATCAGTGAGGAAATAAACCTAGGAAAACCTTTTATGGTTCAGAATACTAATATTCAAGATATAGGCGGATTAGATCAAGCTATTAGCATATCATTAGCTTGGGTAACGGAAAAACGAAATATAGGTCCAGATGCAGACATCGAAATCCAGGGCAATTGTGCAGCTCGTGTATATCTAGCTGGAAATGATGGATCGGTGAAGCTTATTGGTATTGTCGAAAGGGATCCTAATGCAGATATTATAGTTCCAGTCTTGGCATGGGAGCAAAGTGGACATGTCCGCTATGCTGCTATCATGTTTTTGTAAGCTAACGAGTAAACTGATAAAAGTCCAGTCGAGACTCATGATATAAATCTGGCACATTAGTATGAAGAGTAAAATGCTCTATACAAATAAATTAACGTAACCTCTTAGCATGCTTACGTTAATTTATTTGTATAGAATGTCCTTGTATAATATTAAGAGGTACATCATCTCGTTTCGATTGATATCTGATCGACCACTCGTTTATTTGCAAATCTTCGTAGTAGATTTAATGGATTATGTAGGTATTAAGAAAGTTAAATGGATACCCGTGCCGTATGTATTAAGGTGTCTAACTTGAGAAA
>MDTC01269664.1_pt1 | contig 10085 bp, 7 predicted proteins | sample 811181 | NCBI WGS metagenome assembly MDTC01 (sample SAMN05326644, study PRJNA326480) | marine metagenome | isolation source: seawater | place: Pacific Ocean: North | collected 2011
GTGTGGATGCATTATCACAATCTGTAAGATTGGTGTTATTACTTTTAAGAGAAAATAAAATTGACAAAAATAAATATGATCCTCAAATTAGAAATGTAATTAAAATTATTATCAAATATCAATCACACAATAAAAATTCTAGAGAGAAAGGTGGTTTTTATTGGGGAAAAACTAGTAAAGGTAAAATATCAACGGATTTGAATAGCTGGGTAACATCTTTTGTAGTCCAAACATTAATCTTATTTAAATATTATCAAGCTAATAAACGTCTAAAATTTAAAACATTTTACCTGATTTAATTAAAATCTTAAAAAAGAAAGAATATTTGTGTATGAAAAAGTTGGATGTAATGACCAAATATGAAAAAACAACAACAAAGAAAAAAAATTTAACTTATTTTTAAAAAATAATTTAAATTCATAAATATAGAAAATAGACATTAATATTATTGGATAACAAAGGGTAGCTATTCTTACCACATTTCTCGAAGATGCATCAGGTCCACCCAAGATTGGTTGTCCTATCATCATCATACAAACAAATAATAATGTAGTTATAATTTTGAAATCTATATTTTTTTTAATTTTACCAAAAATAATTAAAGACAGTGGCAAAAAACTTAACAAAGGTAATGCAAGAAATTTTATTAAACGTGTTATTTCACTAAAATCATAATTAAAAATTGCATAGGCATTTCTCATTGGAAAATCTCTATAACTACTTATTTTACCAACATAAAGCGTGGTATAGAAAAAAATAATAAAAAAAATAAAATAATAAGCAATATTTCTCAACTTATCTTTTGTGATAATCATAAAAATTAAAGATCCCACAATTAAAGCAATAGAAGTTTGTCTAAGAAATATTGCAAAATAGGAAGCAATTACAAATAAATTTTTTTTACCCAAAATTAATCCTATTGAAAAAAAATAGCAGCACAAATAAAACAATAGATCATGCGCCATTACTGGATTAAATATGTTGTATCTTATTGTATAGGGATTAAAAAAAAATAATGAAAAAAATATAATTGATGTTTTAAGATCAAAGTTTTGCTTAATTGAAAAAAAATAGTTGATTACCATTATGGAAATAATCAACAGTAATGATAAAATCTTATATACCAAAAATATTTCTAATGAAGTAATAAAAGAAATTAGACCAACAAAATACGGTATTAAAAATCTTTGTGCATCGTGTTGAGCTATATCACTATTGACTGCTAAATATGGTGCAAATTTAGAAATTTTTACATAATTAATAATATCAGTTTGAGTTGCTTTATAAATTAAGTCATCAATAGATAAATAATTTGTAGAACAAAGTAAAAATATTAAAGAGTATATTATGTAATAGATAAATATTTTTTTTTCTTTAGAATTCATTTTTTTAAATTTGTTAATAAATATTTTATATTTTAAAAATTTTCAAAATAAAGTTTATAATAATAAGATCAATAAAAAACCTTATAATTCTGTCTACTTTTCTTGATCTTGGATAATCAATGAAAAAAAATTTTATTTTTTTTGGATTAATTTTTATTTTACTATTCTTAAATTTTTTATTTATTGTTTTGTAATGAAAAATTCTAATATTAAATAATTTAAAAAGAAGTATTTTAAATTTACCAAAAAAACTTTTTTCAAAACCATATAAAGTTTCAAATGAAACAATTCTTAAATTATCTTTAGTTTTTATTTTTTTATTTAGTAAATAGTAAAAATAAAGAACTCGACTGAATGAATATATAAATCTAAGATCAGTACTTATTATATAAAGATTTGAACATTTTTTTTTAAGTTTTAGTAAAAATTTATGATATTTATTAATATAAATTAATAGTTTTGCTGAAGGTAAATTACAAATTTCATGATGAAAACCAGAAACTACAATTATATGTGATTTTTTTACTAATTTTAAATTGTTCCAGGCTTTTCTAAAGGATATATCTTCGTTAGTTTTTTTTTTAAAAAAATAATTAAATGTTTTAACAAGATCTTTACTTTGACCTATTATAGTAACTTTATTTTTGGTAATCATTCGAATTCATTGGTAAAATAATATAGTGAATATTGCAAATAATTTAATAATTGGATCAGGTATTAGTGCGCTAGTAGCCTCTATTAAAAATAAAAAAACTTTAGTTCTGTCTAAAATTACACCCAATGGTAAAAAAAATATTTTAAGATCTCATAATTTTTATGAGTATAATAATTATGGAGGAAATACTAACGTTTGGGGCGCTTATGTAAATTTAAATTTATTGAATAATTTAAAGAAAGATAAAAAATTTTCTTCTTTCATAGATAAAAATAAATTTTTCCAATTTAAAAAAATTTCAAATACTAAAAGTTTTAAAAATATTGGATATATTCAAGATATAAAAACAAAAAAAATATTTAGAATTAATAGTAAACGATTTTTTAGTAATTTAAAAAATTTTAATTTAAAAAAAATTTCTATTAATAAAAAAATAATTGAAATTTATTCAAATAAACTTTCTTATAGAACAAAAAAATTAAATTTATGTATTGGGAATTTAGGTTTGCTAAAAATTTTATACCAATCAAATTTAATTAATGATAAAGATATAATTTCATTTGAGGATGGTTCTGTAAATTACAATTTTAATTTTAAGGATAAGAGTAATAATAATTATTATATACCAATGTCAATTAAACAAATAATTCAAAAATTTTTTATTAAATCTTTTTTTTATGTTCCTGGAGAAAATGATAAAAATTTATTTGTACAATTTTTCCCAAAAAAATTTAAAAAATATAAGTTTAAAGTTTTTGATATTCTCAATTCTAAATCCAATCATCATAGAGGCTTGATATCTAACCACATAGCAAATTTAAGGATAAATAATGTTTCGCTAAAAAAATATATTAAAACTATTTCTCCAAATATAACTATTAATTGTACAGGAAATATAAAAAAATATATTGCTGGATCAATTTCACAACATGTTATTTATAATTCTTTTAAAAATAGTTAACATTTAAGTGTAGATATTTAAAATTTATGATAATTAATTAATTAATGTATTTATCTATACATCCATTGCTATCTATTATTTATTCCCTTTTACTAATTAATGGAATTTATTTTTTATCGAAAGTAGTAGCTAAATTTAGTTCTATAATATTTTTAAGAAATTATTTTAATAATACAAACTTTATTATTTTTTTTTTCATTATTAATTTTATAATGTTTTTAATATACCCAATAGTTCTTTTCTTAGGTGTAAATAAGTTGTATCTGCAAATTTTCTGTTTTTGTATAATGATTTTAGGATTTGGGAATATTAATAACATAGAAATTTTAAGATTTAAAAAAATTAAAAAAAAAAGTTTAACTCTTAGTATTTTAATAATTTTAATATTTTCTTATTTTTTGATTTCATTAATGCCTGTAACTGATCCAGATTCATTAGAATACCATTTAACAGTTCCCTTTCTTTCATTAGAAAGTGGTAGTTTTTATCTAACTAAAACATGGATGCATGGACAATTGGTGGGTGCTGGAGAAGCCTTAATTACATTGGCTATGTCAATTAATTCATATCAAATTATGCCAATTATGCAGTTCTTATCACTTTATTTAATTGTTTATATAATAATTAATTCAAAGTTAGAAAAATACAAAACATTGAATGAGTCAAAATATTTGGTTGCAATATGTATATTATCTATTCCAGCATTACTGTTTTTAACCTTAAGTTCTAAGCCACAATTAATTGGAGTAGCAAATAATTTCTTAGCATTTTATATGGTCGTGTTTGTTTTGCCTAATGAAAAAAATATAAAAAAATCTATATTTCTTTTTAGTTCAATAATTTTTTTAACTTTTATTTCTACACAGATTAAATTTTCATTTTTTCTAAGTTCTGGAATTATAACTCTATTTGCAATTTATGAAATGTATGTAAAAAAAATTTTTACATACACCATACTAATAATTATATTATCTTTTTTGATTATAATTTTTCCAAGAGAGTATTATGAATTTATTTATTTAAATCCAAACTATATAACTAATTTTTTTCAACCAGTTTCGGACCCAATGATAGCAGATAATTTAATAGCATCTTTAAAACATGGTCCAGGATATAGTAAATTATTTCCAACTTGGATAATTATTCCAAGATATTTAGGTGAGGTTTCGTATGTAATAGGTCCAACAATATTAATATTTTTAGTTAATTTAAATTTCAAAATAATTGAAGTAAAAAAATTAGTCATAGCATCAATCATATATTTTGCCATTGGCCTTCCTTTTGGCCAACCTGTAGGAAGATTTTTTTTAGAACCAGCAATATGGATAATATTTGCATCTTTACTGTATATTGAAAGAAAGAATAATTTATTATTTTCTATTTTTAGATATTCTGTTTTATTACAATCGATATTGATTATTTTTATTTTAAATTTTTCAATTTTTAATTTTTCCTCAGCTCTTATTAGCAAAGAAAACTTTAAAAATATCCTTAATAAATATGCAGACGGTTATCAAATTTATGAGTGGTCAAATGATATTTTGCCAGAAAATTCAGTTTTGATAAGTACTCATAGATCTTTACTGTTATCAAAGCATAAAACTTTAAGTACTGATTTTAGACTATTTGTTAGAAACAAAGCAGAAAGAAAATATTTTATAGATCTTATCGCAAAATCAAAACCAACACATATATTATATGTAGAGTCAGAACTAAACAATCCATCAGATATTTTTAAAAGTTGTCGAGGCAACCTTTTTGCATTTAAAAAAGATATAGGAAAAATTAATGTCAGGAATCCTTTAAATAATAATGTCAAATATTATGATGGTTATATTTACGAAATCGATCAAAATAAATTAAGCTATTGTTATAAATAAATTTTTTGGACTAAACTTCTTTATTTAAGAACTTCTTCATTTCAAAATAAAGCATATTAGGATTAATTTTAATCATTCCAGTATTTAATTTTTCTAATAATGTTTTAATTTCTCTATATTTGTATTGTGGCTCATCTATAGAGTATATGCTTGAGTTTTTAGTTTTTATTGATTTTTTACTGTAAGATAAAACTTCCTCTAACTTTTCACCCTTGTTCAAGCCAATTTCCTCAATTTTGTAAGTATTAAAATCTTTATTAAAAAAAATGATAAGTTTTTTAATTATATCTATTATCTTTATCTGGTCTCCCATTTTTAAAATAAATATTTTATTTTTGGCCTTAAGTTGACAAGATTGAATTACTAAATTGCAAGCCTCTCTGATAGTCATAAAATATCTTTTTGCTTTTAAATTAGTGATTGTAATTGGTTTGTTAGATCTAATTTGATCAACAAATAATGGAATTGCTGAACCCTGACTAGCCCAAACATTTCCAAATCTGACTATTGAAAGTTTGATTTTTTCAAATCCTTTTTCTTTTAACTTATCTATAGTACCAATTTCTGCAATTCTTTTACTGAAGCCCAAAACATTTTTGGGTTTGGCTGCTTTATCAGTAGAAATAATTACAAGATTTGTTTTTTTATGCTTGAAACAATCTAAAAGGTTGATGGTTCCAAATATGTTATTTTCTACTGCCTTTAAAATATTTTTTTCTAATAAGTTTACATGCTTGTATGCTGCAGCATGAAATACATAGTCAAAATTATTTTTTTTTTCTAGATCTTTAATTAGTATCTTGTCATTAATATTTGCTATAACTGGAATTATTCTATTTTTTTTATTATGACTAAAGTGATTCATTAGAGTATAAAGTGAATATTCAGATATATCTAAAGCAACAATTTTTTTTACATTGAATTTAAATAGCTGTTTACATATTTCAGATCCAATCGAACCACCCGCTCCTGTAATTAGAATTTTTTTATTTTTAAAAATCTTAAATTTATTTCTATTTATATTAAAAACTTTTCTATTTAAAATATCATTAATATCAATATCATTTAAATCATCTATTGATATATTTTCTTTATCTAAATTATTTTTTAAAGGTAAAGCACTAACATTTAAACTAATCTTGTAGAGTTTTCTTATCGCTTCATTTTGCTGATTTTGGTTAAGAGATGGTATTGCCAATATTGAGTGAGGTATAACAAAATTTTTATTTATTTCTTCTAATTGTTTAAAAGAATAAATTGGCTTATTAAATTTGGTTTTTCCAATTTTATTTTTGTCATCATCAATAAAACAAAAAACATCTGAAGAATTTTTAGCCAATAACTCTTTAGCAATTTTGGTTCCTGAAAAACCACATCCATAAATTACAGCTCCTTCAATATTTTTGAATAAATTATTTTTTCTTAGATTAAGAGATAACTCAATTTTATTTTTTCTTATTAATGGTATTTTATGTTTTAAAAAAGTCTCTAATTTAAGAAACTTGGTAAATTTAAGCGTATTTTTTATTACATCATTATCAGCTATAGAGCGTTGTATTTCAGTTATATTATTTGTTGTATATTTTAATTTTAAATTTTTCTTTTCAATAAAATTGATTATATCTGAAATCTTAATACCAACACCAGTTCCTATATCTAAAGTTCCAATAAAATTTTTTGTAAGTATCTTTTGATAAATTTTACATACATCATTTACATGAATGTAATCTCTTACACTGGTACCTTTATTATTAATTGTAATTTGTTTCTTAAGTGAATAGTTTTTGATTATTCTAGATATAACTGAGAATACTTCGCCGTCACCGTAAAGGTTAAATACTCTACAAATTGCATATTTTATCTGATTTTTTTGACAAAAATTCTTTACTAAATTTTCACATAATATTTTACTTGATGCATATAAAGTTCTATTGAAATAGTCAATTTCATCATCAGAATTCAGAGAACCATACACAGAGGCACTACTGGTGTATAAAATTTTTTTTAAATTCTTTTTATTTAAATTATCTAATAGTTTTGCTAATTCTAAGGACGACAATTTAGTAAACTCTTCATAGTTTTTAAGTTTAGAAATATTAGCACTAGGATAAAAGCTATTAATAATAAGATTGAAACTACCTTTAATCTTATTATTTATATTCAAACTTATAAATTCATTTAAAGAATAAATTTCTGAATTTGAAATTTTTTTTTTTAAGTGTTTTGATAAAAAACTTCTTTTACCAATAATTATAGTTTTCACTTGTATCCCATCCAAAATTTTTTCATTGATTTGTTTAATTCAAAATTCTTTCTAGTTTTTAAAGTATTTTTTGTTAACATTGAATATCTTTTTATTGTCAATTTAATCTTTTTGATAAAGTCTTGAGTATTATTATTACATATATATCCATCTTTAGTATTTTTAATAATTTTTCTTATATCACCTTTACTGCAAGATATTACTGGAATGCCATAATTTTTTGCTTCCAATGCTGCATAAGGGTAATTGTTTACAGGACCGCATATCAATAATATTTCTGAATTTGAGTAAACTTCATCAGTTTTTTTCCACCCCTTGAATGAGATAATTTTTTTATATTTTTTTTTAAGAAAAGATAATTGACTACCATCTCCAAAAACTTGGAATTTAACATTTTTGTCTTTGAAGTGATCGGCTATATCACAAAATAAATATGGATTATTTTCTTCCTCTAATCTTCCTGCAAAAGATATTCGTATAATCTTGCTGATTTTTTTAGTGTTACCTTTTTTTAAAACGATACCATTATAAAAAACTTTTGAGTCTTGTTTCATCCAAGGAAATTTTTTTATCCACCATCTCAATGCTGAATTGGAACCAAATCTTAAACAAAAAACTTTAAAAGAAACTAAAGAAAAAATAAATGCTAGTAAATATTGTTTAATACTTACAGATAAAACACCGCTATGTATAAACAAGAAGCACTTAATTTTTTTTTTTAAATAAAAAAAGTAATAAACAAAAATAGCAAAATTGACTATAAATAATATTGTATTACTTGAGTCATATTTGGATAAAGTCTCCTTTAATATTTTTCGTTCCGAAAAAGATGGAGAAAATATATTCAAATTATAGATTTTAAAATTTTTTAATTTTAAAATAGATTTATCTTGAAAATTATTTTTATCAGTAAAAACTATGACATTTACATTTCTTTTTAGTAGATATTGGATATGCTGTTCAACAACGTTTAAAGCACCTCCTTTGTAACTATTACAGATTACTATCGCAGTTTTTATTTTTGATTTTAACATTCTCAATATATATTAAATATTTTATATAAGGATAGTAGTTTATATTTTGGATATGATTGATATACGTACAAAATCAATTATAAAAATTTACACAAATGTTATATTATTTTAAATGAACATATTGGGTTTAAACATAAATCATGCAGATACCTCAGCATGCCTTGTTGTAGATGGTAATGTGAAGTTTGCAGTTGAAGAGGAAAGATTCACTAGAATAAAACATTATAGTGAATTTCCTGTCAATTCAATAAATGCTTGTTTGGAAAATTCAAACTTAGAGTTAAGGGATATAGATTATATTTGTGTTAATTATAATCCAAAATCTAATTTTTTAGCAAAATTTATTTATACATCTAAAAATTTATTTACAAAACATGGGATAAAGAAATTAATCAATTTTAAGAAAAAATTATTATTAGATAGTGACTTATCAGATTTTCTAACAAAGAATAATTTTAAAGGTAAATTCATCAACGTCGAACATCATTTATCACATATTGCATCTTCTTATTTAGTTTCAGGTTTTGACAAAGCAATTGGTCTATCAATAGATGGTTTTGGAGACTTCACTAGTACTGCAAGCTTTGTTTGTAATAAAAATGAAATTAAGAATATTAAAAGTGTAATATTTCCACATTCACTTGGGATTCTTTATCAATCAATTACACAATTTCTAGGGTTTAAGAATTATGGTGATGAATATAAAGTTATGGGCTTAGCCTCTTATGGTAAACCAACATATAAAAAAGAATTCTCAGAAATAATTTCATTCAATGATAAAGACTATTTTAAATTAAATCTTAAATATTTTTCACATCATAATAATCCTAATTTTTCTTTCAAATTTAAGAATGGCATACCTTTTTTTGAGAATTTATTTAATGATAATTTTTATTCATTATTTGGAGAAGTATTTAAATCAAATCAGATATCTCAAGAACATTATAATCTGGCATGTACTTTACAATATACTTTTGAAGAAATTGTATTAAAAATTTTAAATAATTTATATGATGAATATAAAATTGATAATTTATGTTTAGCTGGTGGGTGTGCACTTAATTCAAAATTTAATGGAACTATTTTAAAAAGAACTAATTTTAAAAAAGTATTTATTCAACCAAATGCTGGAGATGGGGGTGGATCTCTTGGAGCTGCAATTTATATTTCTTCTAAAAAAGACAAACAGTATAAAAATTCAATTTTTAATAATGCTTATCTTGGAACTAGTTTTTCAAATGATTATATCAAAAAAAATATTATTGAAAAAAAATTATTGAATAATAAATTTCAATATAAGTATCTTGATAATGATAATTTGAATTTTTTTATTTGTAATCAATTAATAGATTCTGGGATTATAGGATGGTTTAAAGGAAGATGTGAATGGGGACCTAGAGCTTTAGGTAATAGATCGATTCTTGCAGACCCACGTAATCCAAAAATTAAAGATATTATCAATGAAAAGATAAAAAGAAGAGAAAGCTTTAGACCCTTTGCACCATCTGTACTTGAGGAAAAAGCTTGTGATTATTTTGATATTAATTATTCTTCTCCCCATATGCTTTTTGTGGTTGAAGCAAAAAATAATATCAAGGAGACACTCCCTGCAATAGTTCACGTGGATAATACATGTAGAGTTCAAACTGTTAGCCAAGAATCTAACAAAGATTATTATTTTTTAATAAAAAAATTTGAGGAAATTACCAAATGTCCAGTCTTATTAAATACATCTTTCAATGAAAATGAGCCTATAGTTCAAACACCAGAAGAAGCTTTTGCTTGTTTTGAAAGAACAAAAATGGATTGTCTAGTTTTAGAGAATTGGGTTATTTATAGAATATGAAAATTTATCATTTAGTAGATGAAATCACTGAAAAGAACCAAAGTATTGTATCAATTATAAA
>MDTC01007116.1_pt1 | contig 10084 bp, 13 predicted proteins | sample 811181 | NCBI WGS metagenome assembly MDTC01 (sample SAMN05326644, study PRJNA326480) | marine metagenome | isolation source: seawater | place: Pacific Ocean: North | collected 2011
AAATACCTTTGCATCTTTATTTTAACAAATTATTATATTTTTTTGTTTATTTTATTATTAAGTGCTAGTAATGCTTTGTTTAATCTAATTACAAAGAACAGAACTATAGATATGAAAAAGTCTTTTATCATTCTTTTAAGCACCCACCAATGCACTACTTGTGCTTTTTCTTGTTCTGCAATTGTTACATGAGCTTCTGCTAATTCTTTTAATGTTGCAGCAAACATAGCATCTCTTTTTGCATTGTTTCTTATAAGGCTTATGCAATACCTGCGTATATAATTTATGTCGGGATTTTTTTCAATTTCTCTACAACGCATTTCTACAGAAAGTTGTAGTTCAACTGGTGGTTCTTCAGCAAAAATAATAAATTTATCTTTCATTAAAAAGTTTTACCAGGAAACAGTTGCTTTTCTAAAAAGTCAACAGCTTTATCATCGACCTCATTTGATGTTTGTTTGCAGATTGTACGCAGAAGATCCACTATCAGTTGTTTTATTGCAGAAGAAGAAAAGAACTTAAGAAGGATTGGCTTTAAGATTTTTAACATAGTAATAGTTAAGTCATACTTTCCAAACATAACAAAGAATGTTAAATTTGGCATAACTACCTTATTACAAAGCAGTGGTCACCTTTGTTGAGATCCCCTAAGGTAGTTTTTATCTTCTTGGTTTAAGTTCTACAACTGCCAGTTCTACTTCTTTTAGACGATGAAATACTTCACGCATATCTTCATGCATATTATCAATTTTATCTGTTAATAATTCTATGGCTGTTGTATTACGGACGAGGTCATCTCGTGATTGTCTACCTCTATAAGATATAGAACCAACAGAAACAAAACAGGCTGTTAGTAATGCTCCACCCAGTGCTGCTATGACTTCAACCATTCTTAACCTTTTATGTATATGCTTATAGTATATATTATGTTTTTGCATGGAAGATAAAGAAACAAAAGAAGGTTTTGATTGGGGTGATTTATTTGGTCATAGTGTCCGATTTTTAATTTTGACCTGGAGTTTATCGATGATGACTCTTGGATACATGGGTAAGGTAAGAATTGATGGAGCGTTCACTGCTGGACTCGTCAGTGGAGTACTAGGATCTTATGGAATAAGTGTTGGACAGAAGAAAACTGGCAATTCTGCTAAGATTATGGATAATAAAAGTAATAAAACTGTAACAAAATGAAAAAACTACTAGCATTATTTGTTTTTTTAACGCCAACAACAGCAAGTTTTGCAGATATAAATCATTCAATCCAAAATGTTGTTTCTGTCAGTACTTTGGGGGCAAGTTCAACGAGTAATCGGGTTGGTACAACCTTCTCGGCATCAGGTACAAATGTCACCCCAACTGCTAATGAAGCGGCTGGTGGGATAGGTACTTTAGATTTAACAGATGCACAAATCACTAACGGTGTTCCAACTATAGATTCAACCACAACTTATGCAGTTACTACGGCAGGGGATGCATGGTCAGTGTCGGAAAGTTTCATTCAAGGCGATACTATACCTACAAGTTTTTTAGGAACAACAGTTACTAACGGTGTTGTCCCTGCACTTCCAATATTTGGTGATACGACAACTGTAAGTGGTGGAGATATAGGCACTACAGCCATGACTATGGATTCAGGTGGAGCCATGACAGTAAACTTATCAGCTACAGGAGCAGGTGTAACAGCACAAATGTCCAGTACTGTAAAACTTGAAATTGATTAATGAAATGGTTAATAATATTTTTATTTGGAATACCTAGTGCCTATGCAGGGGGAATTACGCCTTCATTTTCTACAGGTCAAATGGAGAGTTCGAGTTCGAGTAAAACAATTATTGTGGAGACAATCGTTACTGAAAATTACCGTACTGGCTACAGCTATTCATTACAAGGAAATAATATACAAGTTAAAAATGGAACTGTTATATCACCTAATGCAACCTATACAAATACGCAAACAGTTAATGGGGTTTCGTTTAAATGGGTAACTCCAGACTTACCAACAAAACCTCAATGGGAAATAAAAACTCCTGGAGAAGCTTTTTCTATAACAGAGAATTTTCTTGCTCCAGGTTTAGACGCAACCAGCACAATACAAAGAACTATAAATACAGAAAGTCAGAGTACAAGCTTGTCAATTTTTTCAAATTAAGTTTACTGTTATTACTATATATACCCAAAACCCTTGCTAACACTGTAAGTTCGCCATCCGCTTCAAGTTCTGGAACCGTTATAAATAACGGATATCAGACAATTAACGGAGGATTTCCAACAATGATTTATGGAGGTCAGGTGCAATGTCAACAACCAACATTAGCAATTAGTCCATTTGTAACTAAAGGACAAAATTTTCAACATCCTAAAGTAACTTTTACTGAGACAAATATATATGATACTGCTGAAGATGCAGACGGAAATCTTATAAATCCAGGGAGAATTTTATATACACAAATACAACCTAGATTAGATCAAACTACATTTAATTTAAATTATGGAATTACAGCAAGTTTGCAAATACCTTTAGGAAAAGGTTCTGATCTTTGTATTAAAGCAGCAGAAAACCAAATTAAAGGACAGGAATTTGTTTTAGCAAAACAAAAATTAGAAGCAAATTTGGCTCGTATGAAAATATGTGCAGAGCAATTTAAGCTGGGCGTAAAGATGATAAACGAAGATGCGGTTGCTTGCCGTAACGTTGTTCTTACGACAATTCCAAATCAAGTATTGCCACATACACATGAAATAAAAACTAAGTAGATTTATCTTTTTTTGTTAAAGCCTTCTTGAAAACGGTCTTACTAATTGATTTTAGTAGCCCCAAAAGTAAAGGAGAACTGGCAGCCAAGAGAGAAATAGTAACAACATTAAGTGCAGCAGAAGGACTTGGTAGTACGGAATTGACAAATGAGATACTTTCATAATTAGTAATACATTCGTTGTTTTCATTTTTAGTATAACTTTTAATTATCTCAAGTCTTTTTTCGTTAATATAAGACCCTACTCTTAATGCTCCTTCTGGGGGACAGGGTTCGTATTTTACTTTCTTATCCTTTTTTGGTTTTGGTTGTACAACGTTAGTATCCTGTGTGGGTTTATTAGCAGTGTTAACTGGTGCAGGTTCTGTATTTACTATCTGGGCAGGGTCGTACATCATAGGAGTATATGATGGTATATCACCGTTTGGACATACCGTATATGTGCCACGTTTATCTGATATAAGTAATGATGGATTGCGTGTAATTTCTAAATCACGATGATATTTATAACAACCAGGTAATTTGCCTTCTAATTTATTTTTAACAAAATATGGAGTGTCAGGAAGATCAATAGTTGGAAGAGTTATTTCAGGTAACTTAATATCTGGCACTTAGAACATTTTTGGAATACTTGGTTTTACAGGTACAGGCATAGACTTTCCTGTTAGATCAGGTAATGAATTGCCAAGTACATTTGGCATTAATTCTTGAACTTCGCCAAGTACTTTATCCATAATCATTTTTTGGAATTGAGGTGATTGCACATATTTGTATGTAAAAAAACCACCGCCTAAAATACCTATCATAAGGATTCCAGTTACGATGGTAATAATGTCTAAAGCTTTTCTCATGATTAAAGAAGCATTTTTAAAAGCACTAATGCCTGTCACCATTATAACTTTCTGCGGAATCTGTGCATTAGCACCACTTTATGTAGGACTTTCTGTCCTATCTACCAAGGTACACCAGAAGCACTAGTTGGCGTAAGAACTTCATTTACTTGAGCTTCCAAAGTTGCCTCCATTGTAGCAACGTTAATGTCATCAGCGTTTATAGCAGTTTGAACCCAGCCTAAAACAGTAGAAGCATCTAAACTTGCAAAAGCTACAAAATCACTAGGTAAGGAATCAGGTTTTGTAAAAGTAACTTCGCCTGTCAATCTTGATTTTTCTACAGAATCAGATAAACCTTTTACACGATAAATTACTTTAGTAACAAAACCATCTGAAACATCACGTTCCAAAGTATTTATTTCCCAAGTTTTAGTGATTGCCATGATTTCTTAAATTCTTTACTTAGATTCTACTTTATTATTAGCATTAATCAATTTTTCTAACTTTTCTAAACCGCCTTGATCTTTTATAATTTGACCAACAATTTGATTTCTGTCTTGTTGTAATTTATTTATTTTTTCAGTAGCTTCAGATTTTATTTTTTCAATGTCTTTATCTAATATTTCAACTTTTTTAGTATTAAATTCTAAAGTTTCTTTTGTTTCTTTAATTAAATCTTCTGGGGTCATAATAAGAATTATTTGTTTACCTAGTATATTAGGCAGCTTCTAAGGCTGCAACTTTTGTTTCTAAAACTTCTATTTTGGCAACGCTTTCTTGTAAAGCGGCAGTTAACAAAGGGACAATTTTTGAATAATCTAAAGTTTGTGGCACTATTGAATTTTCATCTTTGATATCACCAATAGCTTTTCCACTTGGTAATGTGTCTCCTTCTTCATAATATCTTATTTCTGTAGCATCTTTTTCCCCTTGAACTGCTCTTGGTACAACAGGAGTGACTTCATGTGCAAAAAACCCATCACATACTACAGAAGGTTCTGCAATGAAATTAAATTTATATGCTTTTAATTGTTTTAATCTAGTTATACCATCTGATATAACAACCTCATTTTCTTTTAATCTGTAATCAGAAGTCGTGGTATATGAAACGCCATCTGACTGAACTGTTACTCCTCCTTCATAATCATTATTTATTCTAAAGTCTAAAATATTTCCAGAAGTATAAAAACGATTAAGGTCTAAAGCAACACCTTTTAGTGCATTAATTTTAGCTGTTGAAACAGTCTGTGCATCTTGGTTTATGTCAACTACATAAGAGTTAAGACTCATACCTCTTGTGTTTTTATCGGGCGGTGTAGAACCTATTGTGCCATGTATAAAAACCCCTGCGGAGCTAGTATTTAATCTTTCATTGTTATCATAGAAAAGCTGTACTTCTCCGTTTTGGTTACAAAGAATATATGTTTCACTACCATCGGCAGTTTCAAACTTTAAATCATCAGAAGCTCTTATATGTAAATCACCTGTACCACTATCAACAATAAAACTTCCCGATCCAGAGTGATAAATTTGTAGGTCATTAGAATTTCCAAAAGTAGCCTTAACATCATCAAAGAAATTCAATCTATTTTCAGATTCATCAAAATATATATCCTTATCAGCATTAGTATTATTATCAAAACGAACATCGCCTTTAAATCTATGTTGTGACCCTTCTATTGTTACTCCCGCACTTGTAGTCTCAAGCTTTTTACTGTTATCATAATATAATTCAACATTTGTGTTAAGATTACAAACTACAGAATTATGAACACCACCAGCATTATTACCAGCCCTTAAAGAAACAGCACCTCCAATCGAATCAAGAAATAAATCTCCTGTGCCACTGTGTATAAGTTGAGAATTAGATCCTGTATGTTTGATTTCAAAATCTGAGCCAGTTCCAAATACAGCCTTTGCATTATCATTAAATATAAGACTATTTGCGGATTTATCCCAAGTAACATTGTAGTTAGCCCCTGTAAAAGTTACATCTTCATTGAAATTACTTGCAGCGTCTACATCAACACCACCAGCCGTAGTAAATAAATTAATCCATGCGTTATTACTAGAATTTCTTATTTTTACAATATTTGCTGTTGTATCTACCCATAACATATAAGCAGCAGTTGTACTTGGCGATGAAGAATTGCTGTTATTTGTTAATACTGCTTGTAATACATTATTAATATCAGCACGAACGTTTGCCCCTGTACTGTTGTCTATAACATAATCATGTGTAGCCATTACTTAACTCACTTTTTCTTTTTAGTATATCTTAAACCAATACTAACTACCACGCCCAAATCCTGTAGCAGTATAACTAAATGTTTTATTTTGTACAGCATTTCCAGCATTTAAGAATTTTATATTAAAACCACTTCCAGTAATACTTGTAATTTCAAATCTATCAGTACCACCTAAATCATTAGCAAATATACCAATACTAGGCAGTTGAGTACCTGCACCAACACTTGTACCAGATTGACCTGTAAAGAAAGTATGATCAAATGTTATATCTAAACCAGATGATGAAGTGCCAGAGGCAATATTAGATCTTTGTTCTGTTCTTCTATCTAATTCTGCTGTATAGCCTAGTTGATCTATTTCAATAGATTGTGCAGGGTCATCTGTATCCATCTCACATCTAAATTTAAAGCCTCTTGCTACATGAGTACCATTTGCAAAAGTATTAAACCTACTAAATTGCTGACCTACTGTACAATTTCCACTGGTTGTTGCACTTGATGCTGCTGTAACTGTAAAATTATTTGTTGTGATTGTCTGAATTTGATAATTACCATCAACACTATTACCAGAAGTAAAATCTATAACTACAAAATTACCTGCTAAATAACCATGACTAGATTTAGTAATTGTAATCGTAGTACCTGATTGTGCATATGTACCTGTAAATGTTGCATCAGGATCGCCATCTGTTGCAGCAACTAATAATTTTGCATTTACGTTAAATGCAGTTGCACCATCAAAATCAGTCCATGTATCAATATTTCCTGACCTCTTATCTATTAAATCATTAGGATAAAAACCTTGAGTAACAAAATGTCGTTTTAATCTTAATGGTTGTCTTCCACCCAAATCTAAAGTATTTGCAAATTCATAAGAACCACCAGTAAGATCAACAGCACCAAGAAAATCAAAATCAGCAATAGCATCAAAATCAGCTTCAGAATCTAATGTAACTAAAGATCCAAGAACAAGGCCGTTGACATCATCACTAAAGAAACAATCTACTTTTGTGCCACCAAAAGGAGGAGAATCAGTATCTTCTCTATCTACAAGTACTGAAAGTTTAGGATGTGGATCAGGAGTTGTTACGACAACAGAAGTCTCTCCAGAACTTAGTCTGCCGCCATCATCTCTAAATTTAAGAATGTATTCTCCATCTACTGCTGGTACTAATGTTTCAGATACGTTTCCTGGTAAAGCAGGGATAATGTCAACAGAATTAGTAAACGTACCAGTGCCATCTGTTAAATTACTATGTCTGACAACTATGTTTCCACCATGAGTAACATCAATATCTGTAGCTTTATCAAACCGTAATCTAATAAATTGATCTGATACTGGCTCAACTAATAAACCACTAACATCTTGTGGCAATGCAGTTTTACCAAGAGCGTTAAATTGAATACTTGTAGAACTTGCTGATAATTGATCTAGTACGTTATATGAGAATACTTGAATATCATAAGCACCCTTTCTACTATTCATTATCTCAAAATCAGGTCTTGATACCTTTTCACTTATAAAATTATCATTACCAAATCTATAATTAACTTGATATTGAGTTACACCGACAATAGGTTGCCAACTAATAACAATCTTTGATACCGCTTGATTGTTTATAGGGAATATTTGTTCTGTAGCAGCAAGACCGGCTGGTGGATCTTTTAATTCAGTAAGATTTGATGTTCTTCTTACTGGTATTGACTCGCCATCTTCAATAAATGCATACTTGCCTTCAACATAAGATAAAGCTGTAATTGAATAATTTATGCCATCTTGTTCTTCAATTGTTATTACTCTAAATAGTTGAGATTGTACAGTTGTATTAGATATAAGAAAATTTGTATTTACATTAGGAGTTTGAGAAAAAGCAGAACTTACAGTGATAGTGCCATTAGTAATAGATGATATTGTTCTACTCTCAAAACTACCATCAGGCAAAATTACACTAAGAGTTGGATTGTTAGTTGTTGGTAAATCTGTTGTAGCGGTATCATCAACAGTTACAACAGTTGTAGAGGTCACAGTTTTTAATCGACCTCCTCGTCTTACCCCTGCTCTTACTGGATCTTGTATTTCAATAACAACGCCAGGTCTTACTACTGCACCAGAATCAATAGAAGTAGAAAACGCAACAACTTCACTTTCGTTTTGTTCTGCAAACAATATTGCCTTACCTAGCCTTCTTGCTTGACCACGAGAAGTACAAGCAAATGCTTTTATTTGTTTTACAACAGTTCCAATTTTAGATATTGCAGTGGCATCTTCTACTACTTCGTAATCAATTTCTTGACTATCCATATTGAAATAAGCAACAGAAACAACACTATGTCTTGTTTTTAAACTACTGCCAGAATAATTAAAACCTTCTTCAGTTACATTAGAAAGACTAAATAAATAACTAGGATCTACAGGCTTATCTTGTGTAATTGTTATTGTTCCAGCAGACCATATAGGCATACATCTCATTACACCTGACAAAGAATTTATAAGATCAAAAGCTTCCTGTGGACTTTGAATATTTACATTACAACTAAATCTTGCTTCCTGTCCTCCAAAACCATCATCAACAAGAGTATTAGCAAATTTACTAGCTGCTACAAAACTAAAGAGGTCAAGAGAACTGTCTGTTACATGATCACCAAAGCCATATCTAGTATTAGTTAACAGATCAAGTAATACCATTGCAGGGCATGAAGTCCATACCGCAGCACCCATAACTCCATTGAAAATATAGCCATCAGGATAAACAATACGACCTGTTGTACTATCAACAGAAGGTGTACCAGAACTAGAAGCACCTGCACCTGGAATCCTTACCTTTATTCCTCTAATTCTAAATTTACGAGCAGGGATAGAACTAAACTGCATCGAATCTAATCTTATTGAACTATATGCACTATTTAAATAAGTAGACGCATCATCTATAATTTCACCGAAACTTGTCCACTGAAAACTGTCTCTTAGGTTGGTATCAGTACTATCTGCTGTAACTCTACTGACTCTTATATCTACAGGAAACGCACCAGTAATATTTACACGATAATCTTTTTGATAAGCATCACCACTTCTACCTCTGATAGTGTTAGTTATAACATCAGTAAAACCACCAGAATTATATTGAACAGAAATTTTTAATGTTACTTCCGAACCTAACAAATCTCCAGCATCCGTAGCTTTTTGTAGTTGAGGAAATGTTACTGATACTTTTACAGCATCAACATTAGTATTTGTTATCTGTCTAGTAACAGGAGTACTTGCAGTAACATCTACACCAACACTTGTTGTTGATACGCTACTTTCAATTCCAGCAATTTTAGTCTGACTGCCAGTACCAAAACGAGGAGTGAACTTGACATCTTGAAAGTTAAAATCAGTTGTCTGAGGATTTGTAGAGTCTGCTGTTGATCTTAATATTGGAGTGTCATTAAGAAAGACATCTTTTAATGCAGCATTATTATATGCAGTTGTACCTTTTGTCCTTCCTTCTTTTGATGCAGTTGCAAAACCTTCTATCTCTCCTTCTGAAACAAGATCAAGAAAAGTAGCAAACTGTCTGCTATGTAAAGTATCAGGTTCTCTGGTCGGTTGCGGAGGCGATGGAGGTGGATCATTACCTTTTGCACCTCTAATAAGATGTTTTTTTTCAATCATGCCTGTACCTGTTCAGTATCTATAGAACCACTGATCACCACTGAGCCAGTAAAGATTTCTCCAAAAACTAAAGGTACTGGAGTTCCACTACGCCCTGTCTGCTGCGTCCCTCCAAAACTAAATGATAGTCTAGGATCTTCTGTTGATTCAAAGTCAGGTGTTTCGGGAAGAGGAAACAACATATCAGATACACCAGACAAAACTAAACTTGCACCAACACCTGCAACCATTTTTGTAAGAAATCCAACTTTTGCTAATGAACCTGCCTTTATACCACCAGCCAAACCTAAACCACCAGATGCTACTGGCATTAAAAATGCTAAACCAATTAATGCTGCTCCTAATAGTATCTTTCCAAAACCACGACCTGCACCACTAATAACAGGAATAAAATGTATGTCTTCTTGTCCGATAGGATGTGTTATTTCTTCTTCATTTATTGCATAATTACCAACTTTTACTTGGTAATATTTAGGACTCATAAACTTTTCTATTCCTTGAAAATTATTTATTAAAAAACTAACAGCTTGAGTTAATGTATCTGCTTTTACTTCAAATTCTTTATGCCCTACAAAATCTGCAAGCTCTCCATAT
>MDTC01229696.1_pt1 | contig 10084 bp, 5 predicted proteins | sample 811181 | NCBI WGS metagenome assembly MDTC01 (sample SAMN05326644, study PRJNA326480) | marine metagenome | isolation source: seawater | place: Pacific Ocean: North | collected 2011
CATTTCCGCCTACAAAAGCAATATGAGCATTTTTAATTCCATTTGCTTTTTCCGTATAGTCCGCAAGCTGCACTAACTGTTCGGTTACGTTTCCTTCTATAAAAGTGGGTAAAGCTTCTTCAAAACCCTTACGAATTATTTCTCGAATTTGAGTATTTGCTTTGACCAGAGCAATAAGATTATTGTTTTTATCTAACCATACTGTCCTACCTCCCCAATTAATACCTTCTGTAACGTAACGGTCCAAGATTATTTCCTTTCCCTTAATTTTTACAGTGTCTTTTCCCCTATGATTAATGGAAACCTCACCTCTGGGTAGAGTAGGAATATTAACTTCACCATTTTTAAAATAATAATGATATAGCATAATCTCTATACCCGCAGGAATATTACTGTGTAGTGGAAAATAACTATCCGAAGTATTCTTAATCACTTCATTAAAGAACTTTTCTTTAACCGAAACATTATTAGGCCCTGTGCGAACCACCGTTAAGACATTTGTGGTATCCTTACCTGATATACGATGACTACTATAATAAACCGGCTCAAAATCTTTGGTCAACCTTAGTTCAGATAATACTCCTGTAATTCTTCCTCTTTCATTTTCTCCCTGTAAAGAAGTTACAATAATAGAATCTTTTGTTGATGTAATCTTATAGGTTTCTTCTCCAATCGGTGATTGTCTTCGGTGAACCACAAAGGTACTTTCCTCATTGATATTATCCCAGCGCGAAGTTTCTTGTTCGCATGAGGTAGTTGAAACTAAAAAGACTAATAGAATAAGGGAACTATAAAGAGGTATTTTATGTAATTTCATTAGTAATATTTTTTTTATGGTTACTATCTTTTATGGGAATTTGGGCATAAATCTGTTGAAATAAAAAAGATTTAATTCATCTGAATTACTTTCGATAATATCCAATTTACCATCACCATTTAAATCGAATGATAGAATATCATAAGTATTAAAAGCTTTATCACTTAATTTAATTTTATTCCAATTTTTGGCATCTTCATTGTTTACAAAAACGTTATTTGAAGCACCATAATTTCCTATAACAATATCGGTATCGCCGTCCTTATCGAAATCTCCAATGGATAAAGAATATGATTTATCATTACTATTGTCAAATACTATTTTACGTTCATAAGTTTGTGCTTTACTTCCAAAATATATAACGTTAGGCTCTCCTATATTTGCAGTAATAATGTCCATAAAGCCATCTTTATCTAAATCTGATATGGCAATAGATCTTGTTATATCCTTGCCGGTGCCATACGGTATTGGTTTACTGAATCTTAAATCACCGTCATTGATATAAACGTAATTAGGCTGATCATCTCTATTGGCTAAAATTAAGTCTAAATAACCATCATTATTCATATCAACTACCTCAACATCAATGGTCGAATCTTTTTTATTTCCAAAACCAATAACTTTTGAGAAGACACCGTTTCCATCATTTAAACATATTTCATTTTCACTTCCTCTATTAGTAATTAGTATATCATTATCACCATCATTATCTATATCAGCAACAACTATATTTCGAGTATGTCCGTATTTTTCACCAAAACTTTTTCCCTTCGTGAAGTTACCATGTCCGTCATTTATAAAAATAAAATTTGGAGCCATATCGTTTCCTACAGCAATATCTAAATCTCCATCTCCATCAAAATCTGCAAGCTCTGTAGAATAACTAGTTTCTTGTTCAGTTCCTAAATTTTTTGAAACTGTAAAAATACCTCGACCATCATTAACGAAAATTCGATTTTGCCCAGGCCAGTGTCTTCCATTTGCAACTAATATATCTACATCACCATCACCATCAATATCTCCAATTCCCATAGAAGCGGTGCGTTCTTTATGAGTACCAAGTATTAATCTGCTATTATTTAAAAATTTCAATGTTTGTGCATGAAAAGGCGTTATAGAAATTAAAAAAAATATTAAAAAAAAGTATTTCATAAGATAGTTATGATTTAAGGAACATTATATTCCATTATAGATAATTTTTCCTTTAAAAAAATCATAAAATTAATTACTTAAAGTGTTTTATACCCACAGAATTATATAGCTCTTCAGAATAAAAAAGGTTACCTTCCTTCATGGTCCACTCCACATTTCGTATATCGCTAATATTTTCTAATGGATTACCATCAATTAAAATAAGGTCAGCCTTTTTTCCTATTGCAATTGACCCGTATGATTCTGAAACCCCTGTTATTTCAGCAGATTTTATAGTTGCTAACTTTAAAACTTTAGCATTAGGAATACCTGCTTTTACATAAAGTTCGAGTTCGCGATGATACAAAAACCCAGGAAGTCCGTCTGTGCCAGGGACAATTTCTACGCCTTGATTAAATAAATCATTAATAACATCAAGCATTTTATTAAAACTTTCATTGTAGAGAATTACAGTTTTTTCATCAGCCTTAGGAAGTCCACCAGCATAAAAACCGCGCTGATTCAATAACGGCAGCCTGTTAATAATTTTATTGTAAGTAGGGCTTGGTTCTCCCTTTCTTGAAACAAACATATTTTCAAAAATAGATACTGTTGGATCGATAAGAATATCCTTTTCTTTTAGTAGTTCAACAAAATCAATATACTTATCAGATTTCAAATCTAGATCTGCTCCGTATTTAGCAGGCATTGTAAAACGAAGGGGAGATCTGGTGTCTATGGTATCCGATAAAAAATTGAGAAATACCATGTTAATGTGCTGAATTTCATTATAGCCTTGGTTTATAGCTTGTGTTGCATCCATAAAGGCAGGAATATGACCACTAACTCTAATGTTAAGCTTATGTGCTTTTTCTGCTAATGGTTTTACCCATTCTGGTTTTATTGAGCTATATAATTTTATTTGCTGATACTCTAAATCTTTGTAAGCCTGTATTTCTTCCAAGCCTTCCTGTAAATTATCAATTACATTTCGTTGATTTGCAAAGGGGCCAGGACCATCAATAATTCCAGCAAAAGTTACAATACGAGGTCCGAGAATTTCATTTTTATTAAACTGATTACTTAAGGTTTTTAACTGTTTATTATTAGCCAAATCTCTTACTGATGTAATACCTCCAGCTAAATGTAATAGCCCTCTAAATTTATTATTATGGGTATGCATATCAAACATACCTGGTAGTAGTGTTTTACCAGAACCATCAATTACCTGGGCATTTTTATGTATTGTGTTTTTGCCAGATGGAATTATAGCTTTTATAATCTTGTCCTCTACAAAAACATTCTGATTTAAAAGCATTGTTCCATCTTCTGTGAATACATTCACATTTTGAATAACTATATTATCGATTACATGCGTTAGCTTTTTAGTAATATCAGCTAAATAGTCATCTTCTAAACTATCTTGAAACGCTTTCATTTCTAAACGCATCGATTTAAAATCTTCTCTAACAACATGTAAATTGCCTGCTATTTTACATATCATTTGATTATCCTTCATCCACAAGTATGAAGGATTCATATCTAAACCTTTTATCATTAAAAGGTTTACAGAAATATCATTTTTTAATTTTAAAGAAAAGTTTTTAAGAAGTTCCGTCTCTCCTTCTGGATACAATTTTACTTTTCTATCATTAGAATTCAATAAGTTTCTAGCAAGAATTTCATAAATGGCAGGTGATCCATTATAACGAAAATAAAGTGCTTCATTATCAAATTCACCATTATTTTTTCCTAGTGGATTCGTCCAAGTTGCAATATTGCCATCACTTGAAAAGTCTTCAACAATTGGTACTTTACGGTAATTAAATCCAGCAATTGATTGTGAAGCAATGAATCCTTTATTATTTAATGTAATTTCTTCTGAAAATTGAGGCCCTCGACCTCTATCGGTATATGAAAAATAAAACTCAAAACTGTTTTCTCCAGTGTTCCATTTTTCATAAGTCCCAGCAACATCTTCCCGAAATACAACATCATAAAGAATCTTATCTGAATTTGTTTCATTCGATTTTGAAACATCTTTACAACCAGTTATTAATCCGATAGTTAAAAATGCAATGATTAATGAATATTTCATTTTTTAAAAATACGGTTTAGAGTTTCTATTAAAATGAAGTTGTATGTTTTCCAAGATAAGTAGAATTAAGGCTTTAATGTTTCTTTATAAAAACGAAGCCAGTTTTGTCCTAATATTTTTTCAATCTCTCCCGTGCTATAACCCCTTTTATCTAAAACTTTGGCTACCTGTAAAAATCTATCAGGCTTATCTAGCTCAGGAATCCAAGGTGGCCACTGTACCTTATAAGAAGGTTTAAATCGTGTTAATCTGGGTATATACCAATTTTCTTTAGTGGCTCCTGTTGCTTGTAAACCTTGAATGGCAAAATCTGAAGCTACCCCAACATGATCTATGCCCGCTACTTTAATAGCATGTTCTATATGATCTACATACGTTTCTAAAGTTGTGTCTGTACCAAGATTTGGACCTATCATATATCCCAAACAAATAATTCCTATAATGCCACCTTTATCTGCCATGGCCTTAATTTGTTCATCTGTTTTTGCTCTTGGATGATTTTTATGCAATGCTTCACACATAGAATGGTTTATGGAAACTGGTGCTTTACTGTATTCGATTCCATCAAGCGTGGTTTGCTCTCCACAATGAGATAAATCTATTATAATACCTCGTTTATTCATATAATCAACTACTTCTAGACCATAATCTGATAAACCACAATTTGTTCTTTCCGTACATCCATCTCCAATTAAGTTTCTGAAATTGTAGGTTAATTGCATCCATCGTAAACCAACATCATAAAGCTTGTCAATATTATCTACAGATTTTCCTATCATTGAAGCATTTTGAAAACCTAACATTACTGCGGTTTTTCCTTCATTTTTAGCCTTTATATAATCATCTGCACTTTTAGATAATATTAATTTATCTGAATTTTCCTTGATTATTGTTTGCCAATGATTTAGGTTCCTAATACATTTTTCTAAACTACCAGAATCTACGGAAGCATTAAACCCCGTATAACCTGATTTAGCCAGTGCTTTAAAGGAATTTTCATCCCAATTTCTAGAAATGATTAGCCCATCATTAACTATTGCATTTTTGTATAATTTTTCCATTTTTTGCCCGAATACTGTTAAGGAATCTCGTGTAGCTTTTTTAGAAGCAACATTTGTAGGATCAAAAGCATCAGAAAGTGAATATAAAAGCTGCCCTGGTAACAAAGTACCAAGAGACAGCATTTTAATTATATTTCTACGATTCATTTTTAAATGAATTTTATTACATTAATAGCCAGGGTTTGGTTTAATATTCGGATTTGCGTCTGTTTCAACCTGTGGTATGGGTAAAATAACTGTTTCACTAGTATAAGGAATTAAACAGATAGCAGCTGTACATTGCGTTCTTACTATATCCATTTTCTTCCTCATCAAATCCCACAGTCTTTGCCCTTCAAAGCACAACTCTAAACGCCTTTCTAAAAATATGGCATCTTTAAGTGTCTGCCCTGTATCTTCATTATCTGGCGCTGATGGTAATGCTCTTTGATGCACCATATCTAAGTCATCTTGAGCACCAGATATATTGGTTCCAATTTCTGCTCTTGCTTCAGCTCTAATTAAATATATTTCTGCTAAACGCATTACTTTAACATTGTCAAAGCCATTGAAACTAGGGTATTTATTCATCCTAAAAGGCGCAAATTCACCAGTTAAGAATGGGTCTTCAATAAAAGTACTTAAGCGTGCATCAGCTGCATCATATAAAGACACTACATCATTAGATGGAAGATAATCACCAAAAACTTGAGGCAAATACAGTCCTGCGATACCATTACCACCAACATTGTCAGCTTGAGTCATAGATATTTCAAATATAGATTCAGAGCTATTGTCTGTGTTCCATAGGTTCAGATAATTAGTATTAGGAACTAAACTATATCCTGAACCAATAACTTCTGTGGCCATAGCCTCAGCATTAGGCCAATCTTCTTTATATAAATATACCCGAGATAATAATGCTTTGACAGAAGTGGAGGAAAGGGTGCTAGAATCCCTGCTCCTTGATTCGCTTTTCATTAACGAAATTGCCATAATCATATCAGTAATAACTTGATCATAAACTTGCTTGACCGTGCTTCTTTCAGGTTTATTAGCAGCATCAAAATTTAAAACTAAAGGCACACCTAAATGACTTGCATCCGTGGTAAATGTATAATGTTGAGCAAATAGTCTTACCATATCAAAATATGTCTGTGCACGCAAGGCGTAGGCTTCTCCTATAATATGATCTTTATCTGCCTGGACTCCTGCAGCAACATCAACATCTGAATTGATAATATTGTTCGCTGCATTAATAGCACGATACATCCCTGTCCATAAACTAGAAGCTTCACCGTCAGATTGATCTACAATATATTCCGCATAATTATCAATTCTATTAGCTTGTAAATTTTGCTTGACATCATCAGCCATAACATCTGGTATCATAAACATATACCTACCATAGTAATATGATCCTGAAATTTCATCATATATACCCGTTATGGAAGAATTCATATCTTCTAAATTTTCTAATGCCTCCAAATCTGATACAGATTGTTGCGGCGTGAGTTCTAAAAAGGATTTTGAACATGATAAGTTTAACCCTATCACAATCATTATTATTATTATTTTATATTTTTTCATGTTGTTTTTTTTTGATTTACAATTGAATATCAAGACCTACAGAAATTGTTTTCATAGCAGGTGTTTGCCCTGTATACAGACCATTTATTGCCTGTTCGGGATCGATGTATAAAAATTCTTTGGTAAATGTTAAGAGGTTAGTACCTCTTAAATACAATCTTAATGAATTCACACTGAGAGCTGATGTCACTTGTTCTGGAAATTGATAGTCTACTGTTAAATCTTTTAAACGCATAAAAGTACCATCATATAACCATCTAGAATTAGCGGATTCTCTACTACCAGGCCAACCACCCCATCTAAATTTAGGAAATAACGCATTTGTACTCCCTGGAACCCATCTATTGTTAAACAAATAAGTTGTTGTACTTCTTGGTGTTAATCTACCATCACCTAATGTCCCTCTGGCTCTATCATCTAAAATATAATTACCAACAGAATAGTTGAAGTTTGCGCTTAAACTGAAGCCTTTGTAAGTAAATGATGTATTAATACCTCCAAAATATTCAGGAGTTGCAGACTTACCGTCAAAGAATCGTTCAGCGCCACCTAGAGTATTTGTTACAGCAGTTTTTGTGGCATCAGTATACCATTGAGGCTCACCATTGGTTTGGTCTACACCTGCCCAATTAAATAAGTAGAATGACTGAAAATCTTCACCCACTTGTCGTCTAAAACGGCCAGAATTAAAATCTTCTTCAAGCTTAGTAATTTCATTTTTAATAAACGTGACATTAAATCCAAGATTCCAATTAAAATCTTCATTATTAATAATATCAGCATTTAAACTTAATTCTATACCAGAATTTGTCATTTCCCCAAAGTTTTGTGTTAGGGAGTTAAAACCAGTTGTACGAGAAATAGGAACATTTAAAATAAGGTCGGATGAAACTCTGTTAAAATATTCTACAGTACCATTTACTCTATTAAAAAAACCAAAGTCCAAACCCAGATTAAAATTTTCTTGGGTTTCCCATGTTAAATTAGGGTTTCCAATCTGACTTGGACTACCACCTGGAGTCCCGTTATAATCTTGACCATATACATATAATCCTTGAGAAGGAAAATTACCAATGGCTGCATTTCCTGTTAAGCCATATGATGTTCTAATTTTAATTAGGTCAATAAAAGAAATATCATTAAGAAAAGACTCCTTAGAGGCAATCCAACTGCCCCCAACAGAATAAAAATTACCCCATCTATTATCAGCTCCAAACCTCGAAGACCCATCTCTTCTTATACTTGCAGAAAGAAAATACTTGCCTACATAATTATAGTTTGCTCTAGAAAACATAGAAACAAAGGTGTACTCTGATTTTGAACCACCAATACCAAATTCAGCTGAAGCACTATTTAATGTTCTTACTTTATCATTTGGGAATTGTGTTCCTTCTGCTCTAATCGATTCAAAAATAGTTTCTTGTGCTTCATAACCCGCCAAAAAATTAAAATTATGATATTCTCCTAAAACAAAATTATAATCTAAAGTTTGAGTACCTACCCATGTTTTATTTGTAGTATTAGCTTCATAACCAAATCCTCCAGTATCTTTTCCACCGCCATAACGAGGATTCAGGTACTGAGATTCTCCTATATTAAGAATATCAAAATTCCATTGTGATCTAAATGTTAAATTTTTGAGTAAGTTAATGGATACTGCAAAATTATCTATAATTCTAAGTTGTCTTGTTTCCCACAAATCATCACCTCTTAAGCTACCAACAGGGTTGGAGCCTCCCATTGGGAAGTAATTATCATGTTCTCCATTATATCTTCCCTGATCATCAAAAATAGGAATTAAAGGAGATAATTCTAAAGAGCTTTTGAATGGATTACTCCATGAACCGCTATCAAAAAACGTATTAGACACAAAATCTGAAACTGTAATATTATTTGATATTGTTATGTAATCCGTGGCTTTGTATTCAAGGTTAGTTCTCCCACTAAATCTTTTAAATCCTGAACCAATAATATAATTTTCTTGATCTAAAAAAGATCCAGACATAAAATATTTCACTCTGTCTGTACCGCCTCTAACACTCAAATCATAACTTTGTGTAATTCCTGTTCGTTCGATGGCGTCATACCAATTTGTATCTGTAGGTTCACCTGTTGACGGATCTATTAATTGTTGAAACCTATTATCAAATGTGGCTTGCGCTTCAGCCGGTGTATCTCCTTTATTTATATATCCTTCAAGGAAAAGCTCCGTATATTGTGCTGCATTTATTGGTCTTAGGATATCTTTATGGGCTTGTGAATTAAAACCGATAAGTGATTTTATACTAATTGTTGCTTCCCCCGTTTTACCTTGTTTCGTATTGATTAAAATAACACCGTTTGCGCCTCTGGAACCATAAATAGCTGTAGAAGCAGCATCCTTTAAAACTGTAATGTTTTCAATATCATTTGGGTTAATGGCAGCCATAACATTAGTACTTGTGCCGTCATTATCATTTGTAGCAAGACTACCTGCTGCGATTGGAATACCATCAATGACATACAAAGGTTCGCTGGAAGCCGTGATTGAACCAATACCCCTTATTCTAATTTGAGTATTCCCACCTGGGGCACCGTCAACTGCTGTTGCTTGTAATCCCGGAACACTACCTCTTAAAGATTGTTCGAATGTTGAAACTGGCGCCTGTTCTAATTCCTTGCTTTTAACTAAGCTAACAGCACCTGTGAGTGATTCTTTAGTTTGGGTACCATACCCAACTATTAAAACCTCATCCAAAGCTTCAGCATCCTCAATTAATATAACATTCAAATTGGTTCTATCTCCAACTTCAATAATTTTTGAGGTCATCCCTACATATGAAAAAACAAGTACTGCTCCATCCGATACTGTTATGGAATAATTACCATCAAAATCTGTTTGAGTTCCTTTAGTTGTTCCTTGAACGAGAATATTTGCTCCTGGTAAAGGTTGACCAAAATTATCTTTCACGGTACCAGTAACCGTTTTTTCTTGTACAATAGTATTTTCATCTATTACAATAGTATTTTCATCTATTGAAAAATTATTACTTGCTGTTTTTACAACAACTTGCTTCCCTTTAATTTTATAGTTCAAATCTGTATTTAAAAAAGCTTGATCTAAAACTGTGGGTATATTTGCATTTTCGAGCTTTAAAGAGATTTTTTTATCTGTTCGCAAAACATCATCTTTGTAAAAAAATACATATTGACTTGTGTTTTGAATTTCTTTGAATAATTCCTCTATAGTTATACTTTTAACATCTATGTCAATTTTAGATTGACCTTTTGCAGTGTTAGCATAAACAGAAGTTAAGCCTATACCGATAAGCAGTAAAAATATTTTCATAACCGTTAGAATTCCGTTACATAAGATTTTTTTCATATATTTTATTTTTGGTTGTTAATATTGTTGTTTTTTAACAACAA
>MDTC01224194.1_pt1 | contig 10083 bp, 5 predicted proteins | sample 811181 | NCBI WGS metagenome assembly MDTC01 (sample SAMN05326644, study PRJNA326480) | marine metagenome | isolation source: seawater | place: Pacific Ocean: North | collected 2011
AGGTATTGAAGAAGCTTTAGAAGAAGTTGAAGAAGATATTAATGAGGGAGGTGTAACATTTATTGAGGGTTGTACAGATGAGAATGCATCTAATTATAATGCTAACGCTACTATTGATGATGGAACGTGTGTAGCTCAAACACCTGATGAGTTAATATTTGAGCAATCAACATTACAAGCTTTTTATTTCATTATTGATGCGACTTTTGAAGGGGAACCACTTGAGCTAGGAGTTGATTGGCTAGGAATTTTTAAGGGTGATAAATGTGTTGGATCGCGAATTTGGAATGGAGCATATACTGATATCCCTGCAATGGGAGATGATGGTTCAGATTACACTGATGGATATTTTCTAACAGGTGATGAACCATCATTTAAAGTTTATGATGTATCATCTGGTGAAATTTTTGATGCGCAGGTAAGTCATCAGGAATCGTTAGCTTGGTCAAACAATGGATTTTATTATATCGATTTATTAAATGGTGTTTTCACATCAACTATTTCATATTCACTTGATTTACATTATGGTGCAAATCTTATAAGTTTCTATGCATTACCGGAAGATGCATCTCTATTGAATGTAATGCAATCCTTGGAAGGTTCTGTAACAGGTATAATTGGACAAGGTGTTGCTGCAAGCCCAAATCCTGTTTTAGGTTGGGTAGGAAGTTTAAGCGAAATAAATCCATTATCTGGTTACTGGGTAATTGTTAATTCAAGTTCATCATTAGATATTACTGATGCTAATTATATTGATGCAGAAGCAGTTTATGATTTAAATTTTGGTGCAAACCTAATATCTTATCCAAATGAATTCCCGCTTGATGTGGGTCAAGCACTACAAGGAGATTTTGTATCACAAATTAATGGTATAATTGGAGAAGGTGTTGCTGCAAGCCCAAATCCTGTTTTAGGTTGGGTAGGAAGTTTAAGCCAATTTCAAGGAGGGAGAGGTTATTGGATGAAGGTCGATAATGCTTTATCTTTTTCTTACAGTAACGCAAATTCAAGGTCAAATTCATATGCATTACAAGACGATAATGCTTTTTCTTTTAACCAATCATCATCTCAATCTTTTTACTTTGTTGATAGTATCGATGAGCATTTAGAGATTTCTGAAGGCGATTACTTATTAGCATATAATAATAACATCCTTGTTGGTTCACGAATTTGGAATGGCATACATACGGACATTCCTGTAATGGGAGATGATGGATATAATTACTCAGCTGGTTATTGCGTTGATGGAGATAAACCAAGTATTAAGCTTTTCAAAAAATCTACTGGAGAATTGATTGATTTGAATGGATATGTTGCTCCATTTAAGAATAATGAAATACGTTCATTAACCTTAACTTATTCAAATTACAATGACAATCAACATGTAAATACTTTTGGATTGATAAAAAATTACCCTAATCCGTTTAATCCAAGTACTACTATAAGTTTTAATGTAGAAAAAAAATCTCATGTAGTACTTTCAATTTATGATTTAGCAGGTAAGCTTGTAAAAGAATTAAAGAACGAAAATCTTGATCCAGGGTTGTATGATGCTCATTGGAACGGTAAAAACCAAAGTGGTATTGAAGTTAGCTCAGGTACTTATATATGCAAATTAACTTCTAATAATATTTTTGATCAAATGAAATTACTAATGATTAAATAGGTTTTAATCTGTTCGCTTTTCTAACTTCTCTGCCTTCAGGATTTGGTTCAGGGATGGCTCTTAGTAAAGTTTTTGTGTACTCATGTGATGGGTTGCTAAATATTTTTTTAGTATCATTTATCTCAACTAGTTCTCCTAGATACATAACTCCAACTCTATCTGAAATATGCTTTACAACTGATAAATCGTGAGCAATGAATATAATTGATAAATTGAACTCTTCTTGTAAATCCATCATAAGATTGATGATTTGTGCCTGAATTGAAACGTCTAATGCAGACACAGGTTCATCAGCAATAATAATTTTTGGATCTGTTGCTAAAGATCTAGCAATACCAATTCTTTGCCTCTGGCCTCCTGAAAATTCATGAGGATACCTTCCTGATTGCTCAGGTGTTAGGCCAACTTTATTTAATAGCCAGTTTACTTTATCTTTTTTCTCTCTACTACTTAATCGGGTATTAATGTCAAGTGGTTCTTGTATAATATCTCTAACAATCATTCTTGGATTTAAAGAGGAGTAAGGATCTTGAAATATCATTTGAATATCTGTTCTATATGGACGCATTTCTGGACGAGAAAGATTCAGAATATTTACATTTTCATTATTACTCTCAAGGTAAATATCGCCGTTAATTTTCACGTCAGGAGCTGTTAATTTCAAAACATTAAGAATAGCTTTGCCAAGAGTAGATTTACCACTACCAGATTCACCAACAATACCTAAAGTTTCACCTTGATTCAAATTAAAGCTTACATTTTTAACGGCATTTACTGCCCCAATAGAGCGTTGAAAAACGCCTCCAAATATTGGGAAATCAACTGATAAATTCCTTATTTTTAAGATGCTACTCATTTAATTAAATCCGGATTAATTCTTGCATAATGATTTTCACCAACTTTTATAAGATCTGGTTCAATCTTTGTTCCAGCGCAAGCACAGTCTTCCGGCTCAAATCTTGTACAGAGTTTACACCCATCTCCAAGTTCTAAAATTGATGGTACCATACCTTTCAAAGCCTTTAATCGTTTTTCTTTAATATCCATTTTTGGAATTGAATCCATTAGCGCTTTAGTATACGGATGAACAGGGTTTTTAAAAAGCTCATGAACATTTGCAATCTCTTGTATTACTCCTCCATACATTACAATAACACGATCGCATGTTTCTGCTACAACAGCTAAATCATGTGTGATTAATAAAATAGCTGCATCTTTTCTTTTATTTTTTAAATTCATCATTAAATCTAATATTTGAGCTTGAATTGTAACATCTAAAGCAGTTGTTGGTTCGTCTGCTATGAGCAGCGCTGGATTACATTGGAGAGCCATTGCTATCATAATTCTTTGTCTCATGCCACCAGAAAATTGATGTGGGTAGTCTTTAATTCTTCTTTCAGGCTCAGGTATTCCAACTAAATCTAACATTTTAATGCTTCTTTTAGTTGCTTCAATTTTATTGATACCTTCATGCTTAATTAATATTTCATTCATTTGCCTTTCAATTCTAACAACTGGATTTAATGATGTCATAGGCTCTTGAAATATCATTGCAATATCTTTTCCTCTAAAGTTTCTCATTTCTTCATATGATAAATCAAGAAGATTTTTTTTACGATACAATATTTCACCTCCAACAATCTTTCCTGGAGGATTTGGTATTAGTCTATTAATTGAAAGAGACGTTACTGACTTACCACTACCAGATTCACCAACAATACCCAATACTTCTCCTTGAAAAATATCAAATGTAACATCATTAACGGCTTTAACTGTACCAGCCTCCGTGTAAAAAAATGTTTTTAGATTTTTAACTTCTATTAACTTTTTCATTACCTTAATCTCGAATAAACCCTTGGATCGAACGCCTCTCTTACTGCTTCACTTATGAATGTAATCATAAAAATTGTAATTGTTAAAACCAAAACAGGAAAAACTAATAGATGCCATTCAAGCAAATTTTCTGAGCCTTGCTTTAAAAGAGCGCCCCAACTCGATGCGGGAGGCCTGAGCCCATATCCTAAAAAGTCAAGTGAAACCAAAGTGAATATGTCTCCAATAATTGAAAAAGGAGCAAAGGTTATTATAGGTGTGAGTGAATTAGGTAATATGTGTTTAAACATTATTTTTGTATTCGATTGCCCCATAGAGACTGCAGCAGAAACATAATCTTTAGGTTTTTCTCTAAAAAATTCTCCTCTTATATACATTGTAATTCCTATCCATCCTTTTAGAATCACGGATAACAGGGCCAGTAATAATACTCCAGGTTTCATAAAGCCTGCTAAAATCATAAGAACAAATAAAAAGGGTATAGAACTAAATATTTCAATTAATCTTACTCCGAACAAATCCCACTTCCCGCCGAAATAGCCTAAAAACGCTCCAATTATTACTCCAATGATGTAACTAAGTGTCGTAACAACTAAAGCAAAAGTTATACTAATTTTATAGCCATCAACTAACCTAGCAAAAACATCTTTTCCGCTGGTTTCTGTTCCTAAAAAGTTTCGTTTAGAATCACCAGGTTTTGTTGGAGGGTTGAAAGTATCATATTCGTTATTTTTATTTTCATCATTAAAATCTTCACCCTCATCCCATTTTCCATTATTATTAGCATCTTTATATTTTTCATCAAGCTTATCACTCAAATCCTCATGAGGATGATACATGTAGAGAGGCATGACTATGAATCCAGCCCCATTATTTTGAGCGCTGTTTAGGCTATCATTTAGTTTTCGAAAGTCAACGAGTGCACCTTTTTGATTAAAAATCGATGCGCCATACCTAGCTTCTGATAACCCGGGAACGAAACTAAAAAAATCTTTAATAGCAGGAAAAAATATTGATTTCTGGTCTTCAAATGGTTCACCTTTATCCCACACTCCATTCTTATTTTTGTCATTGAAAACCTCACCAAAGTCATATTTCTGGTTTGAGAATGAAACGTAAAGGGGTTTGTTGTTCATCCACAGCGGACCTATGAGAGAAGTAGCGTAAAGAACCAATAATATGATAAGCGAGTAGTAACCACGCTTAATTGATTTAAATTTTCTTAATCTTTTTTGAAAAATCGATTCACTTTTTTTAGTATCTAGTTTATTTGAATGCAAAGTTAATAGTTTGAATCTTCTAAAAATTAGGATTGGAGTTATAATAATCAGAAAAGGACTTAGTTTTATAATTGAACTTATTAATTCGTTGAAATTCGAAGGTAAAATTTTAATAATAATATTTAAAAAGCTAAATGCACTCAAAATTAAATAAAATACTAAATCAATAATATTTAGAACGGAAACTAGTAGAAATCTGAATGATTGTATTAAAAAGTCAAAATAGCCGGTTACCAATAATAAAAATATTATTAAAATTGCTACAGAAGTAAATATTTGAATATACCGTTTGCCCAACATATCTATTTAAACCTTATCCTAGGATCTATGATAGCATAGCATATATCTGATATTAGATTACCAATCAACCTTATAACAGTACCAATAACTAGGAAACCAAGAAATATACCATAATCACGGTTTTGAATGGATTTAAACCCAAGCAACCCTATTCCATCGATGTTAAAAACTTTTTCGATTAGATATGATCCTGCAAGAAAAATACCAATTAAGCCACCAATACCTGTGGCCATGGGAATTAATGAATTACGTACTGCATGCTTGAAAATTACTGACTTTTCTTTTAAACCTTTTGCAAAAGCTGTTCTTACATAATCTTGGCTCATATTTTCCATCAAGGAATTTTTCATAAGAACTGTAAGTGTTGCAAATGAGCCTAACATATAACATATTGTAGGCAGTAGTGCATGTTGCAATTGACCTAAAATTTTACCTCCAAATGATAAGTCTTCCCAGTTTGAAGGACGCCAACCTTTGTTTGGTAAAAGTGTAGTATCAATCCAACCCCACGATATTAGAGGGCTTGCACTTGAGGCCAAAAACCATATTAGTAGAACACCAAACGCATAAGCAGGAATAGAGTATCCAATGAAAACTAAGCCACTTGATGTCACATCAAATCTAGAGCCATGCTTTAAAGCTTTCATGATTCCAAGAGGAATACAAACTAAATATGAAAGTAAAAAACCCGTAATCCCAAAAAAAGATGAAATATGTATTCTAGTCCATATTTCTTGAGCAACACTTCTCTTATCATTAGTTTCGCCTAGGTAGCCATTGAAAATTCCCCTGAATTGCATTAGAGAAAGTTCTATTTTATCATTTGAAATATTTTTTGTTTTATTTAAGTATTGAGTAAACCAATTAAAATCAATGATTTTAGTTGAAAGCCAATCTGATTTCTTCCAATTTTCTTTGAATAAAGATGAGTTTATAAGTTTATTTTTGTCTTCGTAAATCAAGTCTGCATGAAATTTATCAATTTCAACGGCTATCCATTCTGACTCTTGCCAGAATGTTTCTTTTTGTTTTTCTAAATCGCTTACTGCAGGTAAAGTTGTGTAATCTGGATGATTTGTATTTGTACATAAAATACTTTCATAAACGTTGAAATTCTCATCCATGAAAAGATACTTCTGAAAGAGTAATTTCTTGTTTTCGTAATCTACTTTGTCTATAGTAAGTAAATATGGCTCCCAAACTCTAAGTTTTTGAATATATCCAATTGCGTCAAAATTAGTATCCTCTATGTTCATAAAATATTCCGAGTCAAAATCTGTACCTGGAGAACTTTCATAAATAGCTAGTTCTCCATTGATGGAGACTGGAAATATATATTTTTGAATTGAAATTGGAACTCCTTGTTCATTTGTTTCATACGATGGGCCAACTGTAAATCTGTAGGGTAAATTCACATTATGATTTGCAACCCATTCAATTTCTCGTTTCGCAAAGCCTAGCCACATTAGATATCTGTTAATCATTGATATATCAGGATTCCAAAGAGGCATTGACCTTTTTATTTTTTTTGAGGTATCTCTGTTGACTTCTCCTGTAGGGGTATCACTAAATGAAGATGTCGAACCGCCTTCATTTTTCTGCATATTTGCAGCTTTTATTTCTTCGATTTTTCGCTCATAGGGACCGTCAGGAGTGATATTTAAAATCCAAAAAACCAAAAGAGTTGTTCCAAAAAAAGTTGGAATTAATAAAAGTAATCTTCTTATCAAATATGATGTCATTTCTAAGGCTTTTTATTCCAATAATCAATTTCGTTCCAATCACCAGTACTTGACTTTTTACCAACATTTGATTTATCCAAACTTAATTGTGAACTAATTGCCTTTTCTAATTGTATTTCTTTTTCAGGATCGTTCCACCACATGAATATAGGAGCCATCCAATCTCCAATATAACTTATACCTTTTTCAGGAATACCGAATTTATTCCAATACATCATTCTAAGCCCATAGGGAGATGTCCACCCCATTGCATAGTGATATGAGTTAATAGCAATACTATCAATTTTATGAGCTAATGGAACTCTTTTTTTTGCATCCCATTCTGCATTGTACATATCTATTAGTTTATCCATTTCTGGTATTGCCATTGAGGTAATGTTAGTTACTTCTATATCTTCTGCAAATTTTGAATGCATCATACCTTCTGGAGATGGAAAAAACCCTGCAGTCCAACCCTGAGATGTAACTTCAAATTCTTTTTTCATAGTAGAAGAGAATTTTCCAATATTATCCATTTGATTAAATGTCATTTTTATACCAACTTTACTCAAATCGTCTTGGAATGAAGAATAGATTCTTTCTCCACCAGTTGCAATTAAAAACTCAAATTCAAATTTTTTTCCATTTTTAGAAAGCCAAGTTTCTCCAGGCTCCATCACCCAACCAGCTTCGTTGAGTAAAGAAAGTGCTTTTTCAGGGTTGTATTCTGTAAATGGGTTGCGTGGATTTGCATAAGGTGTTCCAAAAAAGAAAGTATTGAGTTGGCTATATTCATTGAAAAATAATCTCTTGTTTAATTTCTCAACATCAAAAAGATGTGCAAAAGCTTTTCTAACCCTGATATCATCCCAAGGAGCTTTTTTAGTATTAAAAACAATGCCAGATGGGCCTTTTGGTAGAGAATTAAATATCTTAATTTTATGAATCCATCCTCGACTTATTTCAGCTTGTTCCTTTTCGTTAAATAATTCTACCCACCATTGAGCTCTAAAACCTGAATACATATCAAATTCGCCATTAAAAAAACTAACTTGTTGCTGATTTTCATCCATTATAAAAATAAATCTGATTTGGTCAAAATTATTAAAACCGATATTACGTTTATAATCTTTAGCCCAATAATCTGTACGTCTTTTAAAAGTAATTACCCCGTCAGCGCCCTTAACTGTATTAGCTTCGTCGTATTTATAAGGTCCTGATACTGGCATAAAGCTATCATTATACTTTTCTATGTATCCTGCACCATCAATCTTGTCTAAGTAAAAGCTTGGCAACGGAGTAAATGAGGCTGCATACCTAAAACTTCTCCAGTCTTTTTTCTTGGCAACTACTTTCACTATATATTTTGACTCAGCTACAGGTAATTCAAATAGTTCACCCATTATTCTACTTGTATTTGGATCTTCGTGGCCAGGGTCAAGTATTAACCTTAGATAAGCTACAACGTCATTGGAAGTTATATCTCTACCATCGGACCATTTTGCATTTGGGTCAATTCTGAATCTAAAGGTTAAAGAATCAGGCTCAATCTTCCAATGGGTAGCTAAGTTGGGTTTGTATTCAAGATCTTCATAATCGAAAGACAGTAATGCTTCATATTGTAGAGAAGACATCAGTGAATTTATTTGATGCCTTGTATCGACACCAATATCTCTAAAAGTTCTGGGAAATTCTGCACCCCCAAGCATTGTGAGACTTCCACCTTTAGTGGCTCTAGGATCGCCAGTTTTTATATTTTTACTTGTCTGCCAACCTGAAATATCTGCTATTTCATCGAAACCCAAGCCACCATCTTCTTTTGAATCTTTGAGTATTGGATTTTTGAATTCCTCCTTTGGAGCAAACTTGACTGCATTAAGTAATGATACACTGATTAAAATTAATGCTACCGAATAATATTTTTTATGGTTTTTAAACATATTTACCTCAATATGATTTTTTTTGAATATAAATAAGTTAGCGATTTATTAGTAATTCTAGAAATGTTAAAAACAAATAGTCTCAATATTATTTTATATATAAATTTTGTGTTATCTAGGAGATAAAAATGAAAGATTTGAAATCATTATTAAATACTATTGACGTTTCTGCTGAATGGGTTGGTCTAAGAGAAGTAAAGGAAACTAAAACTTATAGATCCATAAGAGACTTAAATCCCCAATCAAATACTTCTGTTGACACACACGGCATTATGGTAGAGGTCTTACATAATGGCCAATTTGGTTATGCTGCTACAAACAATATGACATCTTTTGGAGTTAACAAAGCAGCTAAAAGTGCTTTTGAAAATGCAAATATTGCATCCCAAAATTCACTATTTAAGTTTAATCCTGATGTCAGACCTAAAGCTGTTGGAAACTACAAATCACAGTTTTTGAAAGATGCATCATCATTATCCGCGGGTGAAATAAATCAAATACTAATTAAAGCTAATCAATTCTTGAAAAGTTCAGATAAAGTCATATCAGCATCTTCAATGGCGATGATAGTAGAAACAGAATTCAATTACGTTTGTACTAATGGTAGTGATGCAAATCAGCAGTTTCTTATTCTGATTACAGATCAAGCAGTTAACGTAAAAGATAATGATGTCATTCAAAGACGCTCAATGGGCAGGATGGGCCATCAAATGGGCTTGGAAGCACTCAATGAAGATATTGTTATGGGAAACTGTGAAAAAATTCTTACGGAGGCTTTAGAATTAGTTAAAGCTGATGAATGTCCCAATGAGAAAATGGATGTAATAATTGCGCCTAGTCAAATGGTTCTTCAAATTCATGAGAGCATCGGTCATCCTTTGGAAATTGATAGAATTTTGGGTGATGAGAGGAACTACGCTGGCTGGAGTTTTGTTCGGTTAGATGATTTTGGAAAACTGAAATACGGTTCAGAAATAATGAATGTAACCTTCGACCCGACTATATCAAATGAAATGGCTTCGTATATGTTTGATGATGGTGGCATGAAAGCTGAAAAGAAATATCTTATTAAAGAAGGCAAACTTATATGTGGATTAGGTGGAATGGAAAGCCAAGCAAGATCAGGAATTCCTGCAGTTGCAAACTTTAGGTCTTCTTCATGGAATCGTGCACCGATTGATAGAATGGCAAATTTAAATTTAGAACCAGGAGAATCTACATTTAAGGATATGGTATCTTCAGTCGAAAGAGGCATATATGTTGAGACAAATAAGTCCTGGTCTATTGATGATTACAGAAATAAGTTTCAGTTTGGTATGGAATATGGTCGTCTTATCGAAGAT
>MDTC01265139.1_pt1 | contig 10082 bp, 4 predicted proteins | sample 811181 | NCBI WGS metagenome assembly MDTC01 (sample SAMN05326644, study PRJNA326480) | marine metagenome | isolation source: seawater | place: Pacific Ocean: North | collected 2011
AGTTAAATTCTCCTGGAGTTCGCACATCTATAATATACGCTCCATCTTCTAATAATTGATTAAAATCAGTTGTTTTAATTCCAAATAATCTTTTTAATAATGACATTTAGTTATATATTTATTTTAATACAAAGTTGCGTGTTATTTATCAATTGCCAACGGTTTTAACAAAAAAATGTTTATAAGTTGATTTTGGATTCTTACAATCAGAAGATTTTATATATAGTTTTGTCTCAGTCGTAATACTTGTTTTAGGTTGTACATTTCTTTACCAAAATTAAATCGTACAGCAAAAAAAGCCCTTTAAACATAAGGGCTTTTTCTTTTAATCGAATTTTATTTTTATCTCATTATCTGATTCTGAGTAGATGGTCGAAAAGTAACTCCAAACATAAATTCATGAGAACCTGAAGTATATTGACTTATATCTGGATTTGGTATATCATAAGAATATCCTATCATGAATTTTTCTTGAATAATAAATCCTAATAAAGCCGAAATATCTCCATTAGTTCTGTAGTCCATCCCCAACCAGAATTTATCACTGTAAATAGTTTTTAATCCCATATCGATTTGATTCTGATTAGATACGGTCTTAAATAAAACAGACGGTTGCAAATCCCAATAATGATCAATTTCAAGATTATACATCCCCATTACGTAAATATGTCGAGATAAACTTCCATCCATATCTAGAGAGATATTATTTGCAAAATCCTCATCAATTAATGTAAGTTTACTATTTAATAGCTGTGGAACTGCAATACCAAGATACCACTTATCTTCCTCATAAATATTTAATCCAAATGTTGCATCAGGGACTAAATTAACAGCCTCAGCTCCATCCATTAACGGATCATCAGTATGAAAAGTATTCCATCCTACTTTATCAATTTTAAATTGAGTAAACCCTCCTGAAAGTGCCATAGACATTTTTACTTCATCAGTAAAATTCAAATGATAAGCATAAGTTAAAGAAGCTCCCGCTCTGCTTGTTGGACCTACTTGATCATTAAAAACAGATCCTCCCAAACCAACATGGTCTGAAGATTTTCCGTAAATACTTAATAAGGTAGTTTTCGGAGCATCTTCAATTCCTACCCATTGATTGCGTACAGAAGTTTTAATTTGATAATAATCATTCATACCAGCAATAGCTGGATTTACTGCAAAATCGTTAAGCATAAATTGTGACAACTGAGGAAGTTGCTGAGCCTGCAGCATACTACCCATAAAAATTGAAACAAATAATAGAGTTAATTTTTTCATCTTTTTCATAAATTTATCTTACAATTGTAACAGCTCCTGTTTGTAACTCAGAACCATCTTTTAAATTAATAGTATAATAATAAGTCCCAACAGGAAGTAATTTCCCTTCGTTTTCACCATTCCATCTGTTATTATTATAATTTTCTCCAGTAGAGCTAAATATTAAAGAACCCCATCTGTTAAATATCTGAACGTCAGCAGTAGGATAACTTGATATATCTAATATTTCCCACTCATCATTTAGTCCATCTCCATTTGGAGAGATTGCGTCATAAGGAACAGGACCAACTACTACATAAACTGAATCCAATGATTTACACGCACCATCTGTTACTTCTACATAATACCAAGTTGAAGATTCAGGATAATCTGTCATACTCATCCCGTCAGCACTATTTTGATAATAACCAGGATATGTAGAACTATTAATGTCTACAACATCTATCCAGTTCCATCCCCATTGATAACTGTCATATGAATAAGAAGATTCTATTGTAACCTGATCGCCTAGAACTAATGGATCTGGAGTAGCTACCGGATTAATATCTGATTGAGTAACAGTATATTTAGCTTCTACCTCATATGATGTAGAACAAGCAGGGTCTGTTATATATAAAGTATAAATAGTGATAAAATCCTGAGGAGTAACAGTAATAGATGGTGTTGTTTGACCTGTGTTCCATAAATATTCATATCCTTGGTCCTCCACTAAAATATCAACTTCAGTTCCTAAACAAATAATTGAATCTATTTGATCATCATTATTTGGCAAGAAAACATTTCTATATCCATTAATATATGTTGTGTCAGTAATTATACATCCATTGTAATCTGTTACGGTTACAGTATAAGTTGTATTAGGATCTAATTCAGTTGCTGTTGCTGTAGTCTGTCCTCCAGGAGACCAAAGATAAGTATATATTGGAGTTCCTCCTAACACATAAGTTGTAGCAGATCCTTTAGTAAGACAGCTTGCGTCTGTAGAATCTGTGAAAATAGTTAACTCATTATCTGGATCTTTAACATAAACAGAATTTGATTCTATCTCGCATCCATTAATATCAGTTACTGTAACACTATACAATCCTTCATTTATCCCTGATAATGTTCCTGTTCCTGTTGGATTTACAAAAATATCAGAAGGAGTACCAATAGTATTTGGTTCCCAATCATATGTGTATTGATTTAAAACATTCCAAGTTCCTCCAGTTACTGTAACTGAAATTTCTCCCGTTGAACCATCATAACAATGTACATCTGTGATGTCGTCTATGATAGCTTCAATAGCTGTAGGTTCAGTTAGTGTAATATTAAGAGTATCCATACATAAATTAACATCCGCTGATACAACAACATAGGTTCCAGCAATTAGATTATTTATTGATGTAGATGGATTAGATTGTCCTGTATTCCAAGTATAAGTAATAATTCCTGGATTTCCTCCAGTGGTACTAACCGTAATATCTCCGTCATTATAACCATTACAACTAATATTGTAACCATTCCAATCTGAAGTGCTAGCAATTGATACTGATATTGGATCTGGTTGTGTTAGTGTGACTGTTTCTGTAATTGTACATCCCAAAGCATCTGTGATAATACAGTTAAATGTTTGGGAATTTGTCGCGTCATCTACACATAAACCTATAGCGGTCTGAGTAATCTGCGATAACTGATCATTCCATTGGTAATTAAACGTTGGATTACCAGAACTGTTTATATTTGGTACTCCTCCTGAAGGTAAAACTTCTATTTCTCCGTCACAATAATTCCAACAGCTAGGATTTTGGGAAGATCCTATAGAAGCATCTAAAACACTACTATTGTCTAGAACAGCTATTGAATTTGAATTACAACCATTTAAATCCTCCACCGTAATTGTATAACTACCTGTTCCAAGACCATTTATTGAATAAGTAGTATCTCCAGTGGACCAGCCATATAAATACGTTGTAGCTGAGCCCACTCCTCCCCCCCCATTCCAAGTAATTGATCCATTACTCCATCCCGTACATGTAATATGGGAAATAACAAAAGAATGTGTAATTGCTGTTGGTTCTTGATAAGTTATGTCTTCTATATACTCACAACCACTGTTATCTGTAATAACAAAAGTATACAGTCCAGCTCCTCCAAAGTTAGGGGCTAATATATTATCAATTATTAAGGAATTACCGTTATAAACAATATTCCCTAATACATCTAAAACTTTTGTAGTGTAAGGCCCAGTACCTCCATTTATAGAAATATTTGCCGTTCCGTTACTACCTCCATGACATTGCACTTCATATCCGTTCCAATTTGAAGTCGTAATGTTAACATATATTGGGTTTGGCTCTGTTACTATGATAATATCCTGAGCAGCACAGTTATTCGCATCTAAAACTTCTACCGTTTGTAGTCCAGGTCCAAAAGGTGGAAAATTAATAGGAGAAGTATGGTATGCTAATCCATTTAATGAATATAAATATGGTTGTGTCCCTCCAACAGCAACAATACCACCAGGATTGTTTAGTATATATCCATCATTTGCTCCGTTACAAGAAATAGGAGAAAAAATTGTAGTGTCAATATATAAAGAATCTGGCTGGTCAATGTAAATATGAACTGTATCGGTACAACCTATATTGTCTTCTACATATACGATATATTGATCTGAAGGGAGGTTGCCAAAGAAGATAGTGTTTTGTGTGGTTACTCCATTGTCATTAGAGTACATATAAGGAGCATATCCTCCTGTTGCTAAAATTTTAATAGATGCATCATCTGCTTCAAAGCAGCTAATTTCAGAAATTATTAATGAATCTATTTGGACAGATTGAGATGGCTCTAAAATTTCTACAGAATCTGTGAAAGTACATCCGTTACCATCTGTTACTGTTAGAGTATGAAAACCTGCATCAAAAGTAGTTACTATAGCTGTCGTACTGCTATCATCCCATAATAAAGAATATGGGTTAGTTCCTCCTGAAATAATAGCTGACGCGTCTCCGTCAGAACCACCTAAACAAGTAACTGAGTCTCTAGTAAACTGGATGGAAAGAGCTTGTGGTTCCGTTACCGTGAAGTTTTGTGAAGTAATACATCCATTACCATCTGTAACAGTTAGCGTATCATCTCCTGCAGATAAGTTAGATATAGAGTCTAATCCTCCACTCCAAGAATAAAAATAAGGTTGAGTACCTCCTATTACTGTTGATATTACAGATCCATCACTACCATCATTACAACTTACATGTGAAACCGTAAGGAGAGATATAATTAATTCATCTGGTTGAGTTATTGGCTGAGACGAAGATACTTTTGAGCATCCCATAGAATCGGTAACGATTACAAAATATGGAGTCCCAATAGTTGATGGAATTAAACCTACAGCTGGGTTTGTTGTTTGCCCACCATTATTCCAAAAATAAGAATAACTTCCTGTTCCTCCGTAAACATTTGCGGTAATTTGTCCGTCTGCACTGTCATAACATGATATATTTTGTGGAGTTAAAGATGAAATTACTAATTCATCTGGTTCATTTATAAAAATAGAATCGGAATCTGTACATCCTTCCGCATCAATTACTGTAATAAAATATGATGACGGTCCTGTAGCAGGAAAAGTATATCCAAATGGATTGCCTGGAGTAGAGAATCCATTATCAGAAAAAGAATATGGAGGAGTACCAGATATAGCTCCTGTTGTAATAGTTCCATTGTTAAACCCAAAACAAGAAACATTTTGTACAGTAAGATCTAAAATAGGATTAACCCCAGGATTTATAACTGCAGTATCATAATGAATACAACCTGTGTCATCTATAATTGTAACATAATACGTTCCAGGCCATAAGTTTATAATGTTATCTCCTGTTGCGGTAAATCCTAATGGATAAGTAGGCCAGCTTGGCCCTGTCCATGAATAACTATATCCTGGAGTTCCCTGACTAGCAATAACCTGAGCTTCTCCGTTTGCAGCTGTTTGGTTTCCTTCACATGAGGAATGATTAATAATAGTTGTAGTGCTTACAAGTGGTGTTGGTTCGCTAATTGTAACCGAAACTGATTGTGGATTTGAAACACAGCTATATATATCTGTAACGCTTACTGTATAGGTCCCAGCAATAAGGTTTGTTGCCATATAAGATTGCGAAATAGTATCTGAATTTGAATTTACCCAGGTATAACTATAAGGTGTTCCCGTACCTCCAGAAACAGAATCTACCCATGCAAATCCATTAGATCCCGAATGACAACTAACATTAGAAAATGTTGCTGTAAAATAAATAATATCCGGTTCGCTTATTGTAAAAAGTGTCGTATCAGAACATCCATTTGCATCAACTGCAACAATAGGATATGTTCCAGGATAAATTCCAGTAAAAACTGTATTATATTGAGGAGTAGGTGACGCCCCTGGTATATTATATTGATAAGTTGCAAATCCACTACCTCCAGATGCAATTACGGTAATAGTATCTGCTGGGTATCCGTTACAAAGCACGCTTTGTGTGGAGTTTGATAGATCAACAGCAACATTAACAATTTGTGCTAATGGTATCTCCACTGAATCTGTAATTGTACATCCGTTGAAATCTGTTACTGTAACCGAATAATACCCTGGGTTTAATCCCGTGATTGTTTGTGTAGTCTGTCCAGTTCCCCAAAGATAAGTATAAGGTGGAACTCCATTAGGATTTGCCGTAGCTTCACCTAATAATCCTCCAGAACATGGAGGGACGCTATCAAAAGTAATAGTAATGTCTACTTCTGTTACAAAAACAAATTGTGACTCCATACAACCATTTGCATCTGTAAATCTAACTTGATACAGATTTGACATTAAACCTGTTGCAGTAGCTGTAGATTGAAACTGTAGATCATCCCATAAATACGCATATGACCCCGTACCTCCTTGAGTAACATTAATTGAAGCAGTTCCATTTGAATCTGAACAATATTCAGGAGTAGAATCAACTGTATAAACAAATGGTAATGGTTCTTGTAAAGTAATATTTGTAGATGCAGGACAACCATTTGCATCTGTAGCGTTTAAAGTATATGTCCCGAAAGTAATATCTCCACACAGTCCTGTCCAAAAAGTAGATGTTTGAGTAGGATATGTAGTTAAATCATATAAAATTGGAGCTACTCCATTAGTAGGGACTACTGAAATTCCTCCATCGCAAAATCCAGGGCAGCTTATTGGTGTATTAGTAGGTCCATAAACACTGTCAATTGTTAAATTAATTGAAAACTCATCTGGCTCGGTTAAAGTGATATTATGTACCTCAATACATCCGTTATCATCTTGAAGAGTCACTGTGTATGGATTGTTTGTTGCTGATAATCCTGTGTAATTCATATTGTTACTAAAAGTTCCTCCAATTGAATATTGATATGGAGAATTTCCTCCTGATGGATTTTGGAAATGAATTGACCCATCGCTATATCCGAAACAACTTATATTAAATCCGTTGTAATCAGACAATGAATCTGAGAAAATCAGGGAATCCGGTTCAGATAAATATTTATCTGTAGTGTCTTGACATCCGTTAGCGTCCATTACAATGATTGAATAAGTAGAATCTCCACATAATCCTGGGAAAATTTGAGAACTTTGAAAGGATCCTCCTACAATTGCATAAGTATAAGAGGGTGGTGTGCCCAGTGTCCCAGTTAATATATTATTAACTTGGAAAGTTAATTCTCCATCACAACCAGCAAAGCAATTTACTTGTGAAGATATACTAATAGATCCTGATAAACCAGGAGGGTCACTTAAGGTAAAATCTTCAGAAGTATCACAACCATTAGCATCTATATAGTAAATAGTATACGTCCCAGCAGTAAGCCCTGAAAATACAGGAGTAGACTGTAAAGCCCCTCCATTAATAGAATATTGATAAGATGGTGTCCCTGTGTTTAAAACAACAGAAGCTGTTATTTCTCCATCAGAAGCTCCAAAACAACTAATATCCTCTCCATTATAATCAGATGTAATACTCCCATTTGGAGTAAGTAACGGTGGCTCATCAACAAGAATACTTGTAGCAGAAGAAGGGCTTACAGAACATCCCTCATTATCAATTATATTTATGTTATAAGTGTCTGCGCATAAGCTAGAATAAGTCGAGTCAAAAGATGTAAAAAATGATGGCGATCCTGTTCCAAATGTGACACTATAAGGAGGAGTACCACCCAATACATTTATATTAACTTGAGCATCACAATCTCCGAAACACAGAAGTGGAGAAGTTAATAAAGCTGTATTAGATAGTTGTAATGGTTGAGTTATATTTATAGAAGAAAAGTCATATATTGACCCCGGATTAGATCCATTAGGATTAGTCCCATAATACAAAATAGAATCTACTAAACGAACTGTATAGTTTTGAGCTGCTAAACCTGGGACATTAATACTAGTTACAGTAGTGTTGTTTGTTGATGTAATCGGTATAAAAGTAGATCCAATAAAGTAACCAACAATCACCTTTGCAGCTGCAGCTGGAATTGTTTGGTTAACTAGAATATTAATTTCTGCTAAATCACCATAACATAAAATAGGAGTGGTAACAGTAACAGAGTTAATAGTTTGAGCATTGGATTCTGTCGAATAAAACGACATTATTAAAACTAATCCTAGAAGTAGTGTTTTTTTCATTTCTTTAGTGCTTTTAGTGCTATTTAATGTATATATTTAATGGCGCAAGATACAAAATTTATTAAAACTAGTATATATCCTTCTTTTTATTAAAAGATCCTTTGTGTAAAAAGTAAGGAGTTTCTCTTTTACGATATCTGTGATTTTATCTAACAAATCTGAGTAAAAGCGTCTTTTAAATTATCTGCTATCATTTGTGAAGATCTTCCTTCAATATGATGTCTTTCTATAAAATGAACTAATTTTCCATCCTGAAACAATGCAATGCATGGAGAAGATGGAGGGTATGGATTCATATATTCTCTTGCTTTAGCAACTGCTCCTATGTCTTGCCCTGCGAAAACAGTAGCAAACACATCAGGTTTAGGGATAAAGGTTTTAGCAAGTTTTACGGCTGGTCTAGCATTTCCAGCTGCACAACCACACACAGAATTAACAATTACAAGCACAGTTCCTTCTTTCTTGTTCAAAATTTCTTCTACTTCTTCTGAAGTTCTCATTTCAATAAATCCAACTGAAGTTAAATCTTCTCTCATTGGCTTACACATTTCTTCTGGATAATTCATTTTTTATTTTTTTATTAATACAAAAATACGTTTTATGTTCTTTTATGCTGAAAAAAATCCTGTAAAATTTTACTGCATTTCTCTTCATGTATTCCTTTGGTTATTTCTGTTTTAGGATGTAAAACACTTCTTTTAACAGATAAAAATCCTCTTTTTTCATCAGAAGCTCCATAAACAATTCTCTTGATCTGAGTCCAAAAAGATGCTCCTCCACACATAATACAGGGTTCTAAAGTTACGTATAGAGTGCATTCATTTAAGTATTTGCCACCCAGATAATTTGCTGCAGAAGTAAACGCTTGCATTTCAGCATGTGCAGTTACATCATTTAATCTCTCAGTATAATTATGACCACGAGCAATTATTTGATTATCGCAAACTATAATTGCTCCTACGGGAACTTCATCTAATATCATGGCTTTTTCAGCTTCTTTTAATGCTTCTGTCATAAAATATTCATCTGAGAAAGGATTTATTTCCATTTTGCAAATATAAGAGTTGCAATTTTGTAATTTCGCAATCTAAATAAAAAATAAAATGTTAAGAACTAAAACTTGCGGAGAACTAAATATTAGCAATGTTTCAGAAGAAATAACCTTAAGTGGTTGGGTGCAAAAAAACCGAGACTTAGGTGGTATGACTTTTGTAGATTTAAGAGATAGATACGGAATTACTCAACTTGCATTTAATATGCACGAAAACTCTGATTTATGCGAAAAAGCAAGAAAACTTGGCAGAGAATTTGTAATCCAAGTTAACGGAGAGGTCATAGAACGTAGTTCAAAAAACACGAATATCTCAACAGGAGAAATCGAAATAAAAGTAACTGAACTTACAATTCTGAACGCATCAAAAACACCCCCATTTACAATTGAAGATGAAACCGATGGTGGAGATGAACTTAGAATGAAATACAGATATCTCGATATCAGAAGATCCCCAATAAAAGAAAATATAATACTAAGATCAAGAGTTGCTTCGGAAACAAGAAAATATCTAGACGCTCGGGGGTTTTATGAAATTGAAACTCCTTATTTAATTAAATCTACTCCAGAAGGAGCAAGAGATTTTGTGGTGCCAAGCAGAATGAATGAAGGTCAATTCTACGCCCTTCCACAATCTCCACAAACATTCAAACAACTTTTGATGGTTGCTGGTATGGATAAATATTATCAGATTGTAAGATGTTTTAGAGATGAGGATTTAAGAGCGGACAGACAGCCAGAATTTACACAAATTGATTGTGAAATGGCTTTTGTAGAACAAGAAGATATCTTAAATATGTTTGAAGGACTTACCCGACATTTATTAAAAGAAGTGAAAAATGTAGAGGTGTCAGATTTCCCTAGAATGACATATGATGAAGCTATGAAAATGTATGGTTCTGATAAACCAGACATCCGATTTGGAATGAAGTTTATAGAAATGAATGATGTGTGTCAGCAAAATGATTTTGTTGTATTTGATAGCGCAGAACTAGTAGTAGGGATTAATGTAAAAGGTGGGTCCTCTTTTACTAGAAAAGAACTTGATACGATAACTGATTTTGTAAAAACTCCTCAGATTGGAGCTAAAGGATTAGTATATTGCAAGTGTAA
>MDTC01203785.1_pt1 | contig 10081 bp, 8 predicted proteins | sample 811181 | NCBI WGS metagenome assembly MDTC01 (sample SAMN05326644, study PRJNA326480) | marine metagenome | isolation source: seawater | place: Pacific Ocean: North | collected 2011
CCTAGCAAGGTTCGGTGAAATAAAAAAAATATTTTGGCCAAGCTCTATTGCTGTGTTTGGCCCAAGCACTCCACCTAAATATACCCCACAATTCACCATTATGGAACCGAATACTGTCTACGGAATATCTAAACTTGCTGGAGAGCGATGGTGTGAATATTATTACAACAAATTTCGAGTTGATATTAGAAGTATTCGTTATCCAGGAATAATTAGTTGGAAGGCAAAACCCGGAGGAGGGACAACAGACTATGCAGTACATATTTTTCATGAAGCTTTACAAAAAGAAAAATACGATTGCTTTCTTTCTGAAAAAACTGCATTACCAATGATGTATATGCCAGACGCTATTCGTGCAACGTTAGAGTTAATGGATGCTCCAGCAAAAAAAATTAGAATACGTTCTTCTTACAACGTATCTGGAATAAGTTTTAGACCTAAAGAAATTGCGATAGAAATACAAAAATATGTGCCTAAATTTAAAATAAACTATATTCCCGATGAACGTCAATCGATTGCAGACAGTTGGCCCCAATCAATTGACGATAGCCTAGCTAGAAATCATTGGGGGTGGAAGCACAAATATGATTTAAAATCTATTTCGGAAGATATGATAACACAATTAAAAAAAAATAACCGTTAGCTCATGCAAGATTTAAAGCTATATAATACCCTAACCAGAAAAAAAGAATTATTTATACCACTGATAGATGGTCGTGCAGGGATTTACGTCTGTGGGCCCACGGTTTATGGTGATGCTCATTTAGGCCATGCTCGCCCTGGGATTACTTTTGATGTAGTCTATAGATACCTACAGCATTTAGGTTTTAAAACTCGTTATGTTCGAAATATAACAGATGTAGGACATCTTATCAATGATGCCGATGATGGAGAGGATAAAATTGGTAAAAAAGCCCGTTTGAAGCAACTGGAACCTATGGAAGTAGTCGCTCATTATACTCGAAATTATCATAGAGATATGGCTATGCTTAATACTCTTCCTCCAAGTATAGAGCCCACTGCAACAGGCCACATCATCGAGCAGATTGAAATGATCGAAAAAATATTGGCTAATGGATATGCTTATGAAGTTTTGGGGAATGTCTACTTTGATGTTGTTAAATACAATAAAGACTTTGCCTACGGAAAACTTTCTGGACGAAATATCGAAGATATGATTACTAATACTCGAGAGTTGGAAGGGCAATCTGAAAAAAGAAATAGTGTAGATTTTGCCTTGTGGAAAAAAGCTTCCAAAGAACATATCATGCGTTGGACTTCTCCTTGGTCAGAGGGTTTCCCAGGGTGGCATCTCGAGTGCTCTGCAATGAGTACAAAATACTTAGGGGAGAAATTTGATATTCACGGAGGAGGTATGGACTTAGTTTTTCCACATCATGAGGCGGAAATTGCTCAATCATGTGCTAGTGGTGGTCATGAAGCTGTAAATTATTGGATGCATAATAATATGATTACAATTAATGGTCAAAAAATGGGTAAATCCTTGGGTAATTTCATAACATTAGAAGAGTTTTTTAATGGTTCTCACCAGAAATTAAAACAGCCATATCATCCAATGACCATCAGGTTTTTTATTCTTCAAGCACATTACAGATCTACAGTTGACTTTTCAAACGAAGCTCTTCAGGCGGCAGAAAAAGGTTTCAATAAATTAATGACTGCTATTGAAACCTTAAAAAAAATTGCCCCCTCAAAAACCACTAGCATAGACGTTTACTCATATAAATGTAAATTCTATGATGCTATTAATGATGACTTTAATACTCCTATTTTGATTGCAAACTTATTTGAGGTAGTCAAACAAATCAATTCTATTGCTTCTGGACAGGGCACTTTAGATAATAAATCAAAATCTGAATTACTTACTTTAATGTCTCACTTTTGCTATGATATACTAGGTTTTAAATCAATTGCCGAAAAAAGCAAACAAGGCTTAACTGAAGATATTATGGGCCTTGTTTTAGATTTAAGAAAATTAGCGAAAGATAAAAAAGACTGGTCGACTGCAGATTTTATTCGAGAGGAACTTGCCAAGCTTGATATTAAAGTAACCGACGAAAAAAACGGTGCAAATTGGTCCAAAGAATAAAAATTATTATGCCAAAAAAAAGTAACACGAAAATCATAGTATACCTAACACTAACCTTGTTTATTTTTAGTTGCAATTCGGCAACTCAAAAAAAACAATCAAAAACATTAAAACAGGTAAATATTCCTAATTTTAACAGTGATTCTGCATATGATTTTATTGCAAAACAAGTCGCATTTGGCCCTCGTGTTCCTAATAGTGAGGCACATATAGCTTGTGGAAATTATCTAATTAGTACCCTTAACAGATTGTGTGACACAGTTATAGTGCAAAAAGCTCAGCTACTCGCATTTGACGGTTTACTTTTGAATGCAAGAAACATTATAGGATCATTTAAACCAAATCGAGCAAAACGTATTATGCTATGTGCTCACTGGGATACTAGACCTTTTGCTGACCAAGATGAAACAAAAAAAAATGAACCAATCCAAGGTGCAAACGATGGAGGCAGTGGAGTAGGTGTTTTACTAGAAATAGCTCGCTTATTTTCGACACAAAAACCAGATGTTGGGATCGATTTAATTTTATTTGATGCTGAAGACTACGGACAGCCAAGTGAAAGTAAATTTAAAAAAATGGAACACTCATATTGTTTGGGTTCTCAATATTGGGCTCAAAATCTTCACAAATCAAATTATTATGCAAAATACGGAATATTATTAGATATGGTTGGTGGATATGAGGCGGTATTTACTCAAGAATTAGGCTCCGTCACTTTTGCTCCTAAGGCGTTAAAAAAAATTTGGGACACTGCTTCTCAAATAGGCTATGGAGACCGTTTCTTATTTCAAAAGACTAGTTTGGTAATCGATGATCACCTATATATTAACCAACTAGCCAAAGGTCGAGTTCCCACAATTGATATTATAGAGTACGATGCTAATACAAGAAGCAATTTTTATAAACATTGGCATACTCATGAGGACAAACTGAAAAATATCGACAAAAAGACACTGAAGGCTGTGGGTCAAACTGTTATTCATGTCGTATACAATGAGTGAAAGATTGGAGAAATTCAAATTTAAAAAACTATATTAATTAAAACTTTTTAAATTTAAATTCAAGAAATATAGAATTAATCACTCAGACAAAATTGTCTTAGGGCTTTCAAAATCTGTTGATGATATAATATCCATTTCTTTAATTAAATGTTTCGCTCCTGCATACTTATCTATAATAAATAATATATATCTTATATCACATGATATTGTTCTTTGAAGTTCAGATTCAAAAGCAATATCCCCACTCATCGCCTCCCAATTACCATCAAAAGCAGTTCCTATAAGGTGGCCTTTACCGTTAATTACAGGTGAACCAGAGTTACCTCCTGTAATATCGGTGTTGTGAATGAAATTTACTACAAGCTCACCTTTATCATTGGCATATTGGCCATAATCCTTTGCATCATAAAGGTCAATCAACCCCTCGGGTAAATCAAACTCATAATCTCCTGGAACGAATTTTTCTATAACACCCTCTAACGTAGTTTCAAAATCATAATGCATTGCATCAGCAGGCACGTAGTCTCCTACTGTTCCAAAAGTGGTTCTCATTGTAGAGTTAGCATTTGGATAGTAGACTTTTTGAGGATTCATCTTTCTAAGCCCTGATACAAATAAACGGTTTCCTTTTTCCATTTTTTCATCGGCATCTGCATTTAGAGAGCCCATACTAAAATAGCTTTGGATAACAGATCCGGAAGCCAAAGCAGCCAAATCTTTATCTAACTTCTTTTGGTTAGGGGCGTTCATGAAAGCATTAAATCTGTCTTGATTTGTAAAAATTGATTTTTCATACATCTTTGCTGCGTATCGGGAAAAATCACCCTTGAACTTTTTCTCTACTTGAGTAAAAAAAGTTGGATGCTGAGATGAATCCACCTCAGCTTCATATTTTGCAAAAAGTTTAGCAAATTGTTCTTCATCTAGTGTTGCATTATAATTTTTGAAATGCTCATCTGCAAAAACTTTAAGTTTTTCCCTAGCGACATCTTTCTGGGAGGATTCGGTAGCATTTAAAAGTCCTTCCATCATTCTTTTCGCACGAAAAGTAAATAGTACAACATCAGTTCCTCTAATTCCAACTTCTGAAAGATAATTAGCACCCTTTTCTGTAGCATTGGTAGACTGGTAAGCTTGTTCTATCAAACTTAGAGCATCCCCATATATTACTTTATTTTCTGGGTTTGAGTTTGCATAGGCCTCAAAATCATCTTCTATTGCTAGTTTTTTACTATAAACCCCTAATCTTTTTAACCCTTTTGATTGCCCTATATAATACTTCCAATAATTAGCGGTTTGAGCATACTTTGACGCATACTGAATACGTACCTCAGAATTTGCATCCATATGCTTCTTCATGATTTTTAACTTCAAATCACGAATTTCAATAATGGTTGGTGCTTTTATATCTAGCATCTGCTTGACTCCCCAAGACGTCAAAAATCGGTCTGTAGATCCCGGATAACCCCACACCATTGTGTAATCATTATTATTAACGCCTTCTAAAGAAACTGGAAGATGGTGATAGAATGCATCGTTTTTCTCTCGAAGCTCTTTCGTTAACGGTATATTTTCTTCGGCAAAAGAGGCCGGTGTTCCGTCAGGTGCACAATAAATTCTAAACATAGAGAAATCTCCTGTATGACGAGGCCACATCCAATTATCTGTGTCTCCTCCAAATTTACCAATAGAGGATGGGGGTGCACCAACTAGTCTAATGTCAGTAAAACGTTCGTAAATAAACATATAAAATTCATTACCCTCAAAGAAAGATTTTACCTGAACTATATACTCATTTCCGTCATTCGCCTCAGATTTAATTATTTCTACTTCAGCAGCTATAGCCACATTTCTTTCTGACTCTGTCATATCATTATTTACAACCGCTAAAATACGCTCAGTCACTTCATCCATCCGGATCAAAAAATCAACATGTAAGTCAGGATTTTTAAGTTCCTTTGAACGATCCATAGCCCAAAACCCATCCGTTAAATAATCATTATCCACAGTAGAATGATCTTGTATTGCGCCATAACCGCAGTGATGATTAGTTAATACGAGGCCTTGACTAGAAATAACTTCTCCGGTACAAAATCCACCAAAACTTACAATTGCGTCTTTAAGGCTTGAGTGGTTAATACTATACAATTCTTCTGCAGTAAGTTGTAATCCAGCTGCTTGCATATCCACTTCATTTAATCTTTTTACAAACATGGGTAACCACATACCCTCGTCTGCTCTTAGAAGAGTGGGAAGAGTAATAATGAATATCATGAATATGACTTTTATTTTTTTGTACATTTTATTATTTTTTTGTATTACTAAATATTGTAGTGCAAAGAAAAGAAATATTTTCCATGATAAGGAATAATTATATTTTCTAAATATTAAATACATTTTATTTGTATCCAATAACTACAAACTAACCATAAATTTTTAGTTAATGGCTAAAATATTTTAATTCTAGTGGAGAATCTTTAATTTTTAAAGAGTAAAAATTTACTGTACTTCTGATCCAAAATCATAAGGTAGTTCTTTGTCGAACCAATCTTGAATTTCTTTGAAGTTATCAATTGCTCTCCGGTCTCTTTTAGTCGGTCTCCCAAGCCCTCTTTTTCGGCCCTCCAAAGAAAGACGCCGATAATGTAGAGCGCGAAACTTTTCCTTTTCGACATGAGAAGTTAGATCCTCGTAAGCTTCTTTTGCAATAGAAAAAGACACTCTACTTTTTAATAATTCAAGTACTTTAAATTCAAGCTTTAAGCCGTCTTTATCAACAGATATGAGTTCTCCACAAACAATATTTCGAGCTGGTTTGCATTTTTCAGACGCCACCTTGACCTTCCCGGCTTTGCAAGCCTGAGTAGCTATAGTTCGAGACCTAAAGACGCGAATTGTCCAGAGCCATTTATCAACTCTTACCTTCTCTACCATTAAAATAAATATTTAATTTATTAGCCTTACTGGCACCCAAAACTTCTATTAAAGACTCTATAGAAGCCTCTTTAATACGTTTGATTGACTTAAATTTTTTCAATAAATCCATTTTAGATTTTGGACCAATTCCTACTATGTCATCTAGTTCTGAGTTAAGTCCTGACTTGCTTCGTTTGTTTCTGTGATGCGCTAAACTAAATCTGTGCGCCTCATTTCTCAATTGCTGAATGAGTTTTAGGGATTCTGAACGCTTATCAATATATAGGGGGACTGAGTCCCCAGGAAAATATATTTCTTCTAGTCGTTTGGCAATCCCAATAATAGCAATTTTACCTCTCAAGTCAAGAGCATCAAGAGCTTTTAATGATGAACTCAGCTGCCCTTTCCCACCATCTATTATAATCAACTGAGGTAAAGGATGGGCTTCATCTTTTAATCTTTTGTACCGTCTGTATACAACTTCTTCCATTGATGCAAAATCGTCAGGTCCCTCGACTGTTTTAATATTAAAATGTCTGTAATCTTTTTTGCTTGGTTTAGCATTCTTAAATACCACACATGCCGATGCGGGGTGGCTTCCTTGAATATTGGAATTATCAAAACATTCAATATGTATGGGCAAATCTGACAAGCTAAGGTCTTTTTGAACCTGCTCTAGAATTCGTTTATTGTGCCTTTCGGGATGTGTAATTTTCAATGTCTTAAGTTTTTCTTTACGCATATACTTAGCGTTGCGAAGAGAAAGGTTTATGAGTGCTTTTTTATCTCCCCTCAGAGGGATGAGCATTTTGACTTCAGGAAAGGGATTTGTGATTTTTAAATTGAGAATTATTTCCTTGGATTTAGATTTGAATTTTTCTCTCAAATTAATTACTGCCATTCCGAGTAAGTCTTTGTCTTCTTCCTGCAGTTTCTTTTTAATTTCTAAATTATGTGATTGAATAATTGAGCCATTGATAATCTTAAAGTAGTTGACATAAGCTGAATCTATATCTGACGTAATGGTAAAGACATCTACATTATTAATGCTGGGACTAACAACAGTTGATCGAGATTGGTAATTTTCTAAGGCTTCTAATTTAACTTTGATTTCCTGTGCTTTTTCAAACTCTAAATTTTGAGCTAACCCTATCATTCTCTCTTTAAGAGGTGAAATAATATTTCGGGTATTTCCTTTAAGGATATTTCTGATTTCTGAAATTGATTTTTGGTAGTTATCTTCACTCTGATATGATTCGCAAGGGCCTAAACATTTTTTGATATGGTAGTCAAGACAGACCTTAAACTTTTTATCTTTTATCTCATCTTGTCTGAGGCTAAGGGTACAAGTTCTAAGAGGGTATATCTGCTTTATTAGATTGAGGATAACTCGAATAATCTTTGTAGATGAATAGGGGCCAAAATATTCAGATCCATCTTTGTAAACTACTCTTGTGGAAAAAACTCTTGGGAAACGCTCTTTTTTGATGCAAATCCATGGGTAAGTTTTGTCATCTTTAAGTAAAACATTATATCTAGGTTGAAATTTTTTAATCAAATTATTTTCTAATAACAGTGCATCAACCTCACTTTTAACAAGTATGTATTCAATACGTTCTACTTTTGTAACTAGCACACGTGTTTTCCCAGAATCGTTGTGGGATTTATGAAAATATGAAGAAACTCTTCGCTTTAAATGTTTTGCCTTTCCAACGTAAAGAATCTCATCATCTTTATCAAAGAACTGGTACACACCCGGAGTTGTGGGTAAAGTTTTTAAACGTTGAGTAATCTGTTCTTTGACTTTAAGCATGAATCAAAGATAAGGAATAAACAGAATGCTATCTAAGACCAAAACTCCCGCTTTTTATTACTTTCTGTTTTCTGTTTTAAGTATTCATCTTTAGGAACTTTAAGAAAAGATGAATGTTGCTCTATGGCGTACTCCAACTGCTCTACAATTTTTTCGATGGTATCGTTTTCATAATCAATTTGAATTGGGGCTTTTATCACCATTGATTGTAAGATTCCCTTTTTCTTAATAAACAATCCGCGCTTATCAAAAGATCTCCGAAAGCCATCAATTACTACCGGAACTACAACGGGTTTAAACTTCTTGATAATATGAGCAGTCCCTTTACGAATAGGGTTGAAAGCTTTTGTAGTACCTTGTGGGAAGGTAATTACCCACCCATCTTTTAGAGCTAAACCTATATTTTTTATATCTTTAAAATCTACTTGTTTGTTCACGGACTCTCCAGCAGATCTCCAAGTCCGAGTAATTGATACAGCTCCAACATAAGACATAACTTTGGGCAAAAATCCTGACTTCATTGTTTCAGTAGCTGCTACATAATAAAGATTCGTTTTGGGCTTCCATAAATATCCAACATTTTTTATACTGTCTATGCGACCTTTCAATGAAGCATTAAAAACATGGTGCATTGCAGTGACGTCTGCAAAATAAGTCTGATGGTTGGACACAAAGAGAATCTTTCGCTCTGGAAGCTCTCGTATGATTTCAGAGCCTTCAATTTTCAAACTGTTGAATCCTTGATAACGCCTATGTGACAATGTCCCTAGTAATTGAATCAACCAGCGCTTTAAAAATATATAATGACCAAAAGGATCTTTTTTAAAAAATTTCATCTGCTATTAATTATGCAAATAGCCTTTTTCGTAAATGGACTCTGCAATTTGAACAGCATTCGTAGCCGCTCCTTTTCTCAAATTATCTGAAACTACCCACATATTTAAAGTATATGGAAAAGATTCATCTATTCTAAGTCTCCCAACAAAAACCTCATCTTTTCCTTCTGCATATATTGGCATTGGATATGTTTTAAAGTCCGGGTTATCTTGTAAAATAAGTCCAGGGGAATCATGAAGAATCTGTCGCACATCTTCTAATAAAAATTTTTTACTAAAACTTACATTAATACTTTCCGAATGCCCAACACTAATCGGAACTCGAACTGCAGTTGCAGTAATACCAAGACTATCATCACCTAAAATTTTTCTTGTCTCATGTATTAATTTCATTTCTTCTTTTGTATATCCTGTCTGTGTGAAGTCATCGCATTGGGGCAGGCAATTACGATAAATAGGATATGGGTAGGCCATTTCTGAATTTTTACCCTGCTCTTCATTTTCCAACTGACAAAGGGCCTTTACTCCTGATCCACTGGTGGCTTGATATGTCGACACAATAAGTCTATTGATTTGAAACTTGCGATGGAGAGGGGCAAGAGCCATAACCATCTGTATAGATGAACAATTGGGGTTAGCAATAATTTTATCTTTAGAGCTTAAAAGGTTAGAGTTGATTTCTGGAACAATTAATTTAATATCATTCTTCATCCTCCAAGCCGAAGAATTGTCAATGACAATCGTGCCCTGATTAGCAAATTTTTTCGCCCAAACTAAGGAGCACGATCCACCAGCGGAGAACAATGCCAAATTTGGCTTTTGAGCTAGCGCAGATGATATGCTCTGTACTTTATAAATTTTATCCTGCCAAAGAATTGATTTTCCAACTGACTTCTCTGAAGCTACAAGAATAAGTGATGATATTGGGAATTGACGTTCTGCCAAAACCTTCAAAATCATTTTTCCTACCATCCCTGTGGCACCAACAACTGTTACTATCATAAAACCAATTAATTTCCAAATATAGTGTACACAATTTAAATACATCATTTTTTTTGAATTAATGATTGTTCTGTATTAGATAGTCAAATGAAATAACGAATAATCAATTAATTCTTTTGAATTATGCTTTAAATTATCAAAATGGAAAAATAGAATGACGAGAAACTGATTATTCATCTCTATATTATTCATAAATTTAGTAGGTTATAATTATGTTTAGGCAAAAAGTCACGCCAGATAACAAATTAAAAGAGGAAATCTTATTTTATATTCATAATGATTTTCCTATTGAAAAAGACTTTAAATACAAGTAAGAACATGAAATCTTAAAAATAATTGTAATAGTAGAACTTACATTATCGTATTTATCCAAATCCTATTTAAAAATACCTGGATTTATTTC
>MDTC01141965.1_pt1 | contig 10080 bp, 4 predicted proteins | sample 811181 | NCBI WGS metagenome assembly MDTC01 (sample SAMN05326644, study PRJNA326480) | marine metagenome | isolation source: seawater | place: Pacific Ocean: North | collected 2011
ATCCTTTTTCCGTTGCCTTGCTTTCCTTGTTGCGGGCGGCGGCTCATCCCGAGGATGGGTTTTCGCGAGGTCATTTACGGATGACGCCTCTTGGTCGACTACTCGCGCCAACTGATGATCCCGATGAATTGAATTCCGCTTTGATCGGAGTTTTGGAACAGGTCTGTCTTGAAGGTTTTGCTCCCGTTTTAAAGAAGTGGGGTGGGATGGCCTTGCAGGAAGTCGAGAAAGCCGCCGCTTCCTTTTGCTTTCTTCGCTTGAGGCACGTTGAGGCGCTTGCTCGGTGTTTTGATGAAACGGGTTCGCGAGACGTCGACGCCTTCATCGAGTTTGCCAAGGGTAGCGAGTCAGCTGGCGGCGCTTCCGAGAAAAGCGTTCGGGTGATGACTATACACAAGTCAAAGGGTTTGACTTTTGATATGGTCATTCTTCCCGAGTTGGATGGAAATTCCCTGCAAACCTTGCGTCGAAATTCGCGGGAATCTCCCTTGGATTTATATGTCAAGAATTCCGAGGACGGTGAGGGAGTCGAGTGGACGCTGGATTGGCCGAATTCGCTTTTTGCCGAAGCCGACCCGACCTTGGCAGGAATAATAGCCTCCGATAGGAATGCAGCCGTTTTTGAAAGCCTTTGCAAACTTTACGTTGGGATGACGCGCCCTCGACAGGGATTATATTTACTTTCTCCGCGACCCTCGGAGAAGAAAAACCCTTCGGTCAATTACGTTGAGCTATTGAATCAAAGTCTGTCTCCCCCTAGCGAAGAGGACCGTGTTAATATGGAATCCTTTATACCCCTGTCGGCAGGAGAAATGGAGCTTCGACATTCGAGAGGTGCATCCGAATGGTTTTTCGAACATGGTTCGCATAGTTCAGAATCTTCGGATTCCCTATCTTCTGTTCTTCAGGTTGAAGACTCGAATACAAAGGCAGTTTCGTCTATAAGTCACACCAGTCCGTCCATGCAGGATCAAGTAATTCTCGGTGAATCTCTCTTTGGAAAAAAGCGGGACAGGGCTACCGACATTGGCACTGAAGTCCATGAACTCTTTGAGGGAATCGAGTGGTTGGAGGACGATGCTTCCGTTCAGGCATTCTTACTTGAAAACCAGGAGAAAGCTTCCACCAGTGCCTTTGAGCATGTTCGCAAAGTATTGGAAAACAAGGATACCCGTGCTCTCTTCGCCAAACCCGAGGGGACAAGCGTGGTCTGTCGTGAGCAAACTTTCACTGTTCTTTTGGACGGCGAACTAGTAAACGGCGCCTTTGATCGAGTGGTTCTTAGGCAAGATGCTTCCGGTCGATCTTTGTCTGCCGAAATCATCGACTTCAAGACTGATATAGACATGACGAGCGATGCCGATTTTAAGCTGGGTGCGTGTCGGCATCGTAAACAGCTAGAGTTTTACCGTAAGGCTCTTTCCTGCTTAACAGGCCTATCTGGTGAAACAATCACTCTGAACATTGTTTTTACCATGGGGCCATCTTCGATTTATCTCTAGTTTTGTTCCTTCTAGAGGGATTGACAGTCCTTTGTCGGCAGCTGGGTTTAGTTCCGTAACTGTTTTTATTTCTATTCTGAAAAAATAAATACTCCTTCAAGTGTATGATATTTAATGGTTAATGAAAGTATTATGAAAAAAAATGCAAGATTTTCAGACGCTTGGCTAATATAGGAGTGACTCTTTGATCCTACAGTTTATTCAACTTCACTTCTTTTTTGCCCATTTTTTCCAGTTTCGGATTTCCACGCATTGTTTTACGTTACTCTTTTTTTGTCTTAGATGAACATTGAAGAATTCTTTAACCGTGAATTGGTTTCCGCTCGCGAAGAGTTACTTCGTCGCGAGAAGCAAGAGCAGGCTCGTGCTACCCCTGTCAACAAGCCACATGCAAGCTTTCGCCCTTTTCTGCAAGCTGTCAGGAGAATTGAATCAAAGTTCGACGGCTCCACGGAGGTTGATTTTCAGTTCGGTGACAATTTCCTGCGCATCGTACTTGGAGAAGATAGAATTCTGGAGGCTTTCCCGCAGAAGAAAAAGCGTATTGTAGTTGTTACTCATTTTATGGGCTACAAAATTCGTTTTGCTACTCAACCGATACGTTTTATCAGGCAATTCATAACTGAGTTCTACCTTCGTCTTCGTATTGGCAATTTTCTTCGTTATCTTTTCTCCACCTACGAGTACCCTCCTTGGGATGTGATCGAGCGCCGTAAGTCTTTTTCCAAGGGGGCGGAAGCCGTAGAATACGTCATAAGAGCCTTGGCAGAGTACGCAGCTAAAATTGAAATAGCTGCTAAACTGCGTCGCGAAGCGTCGGAGGTCTGAATATTCGCAATTTCAGCTGAGCTCTGCTCTGTATTATTGACGTAAGCAAAATTGTCCAAAAATGTCATGCTAGACTTTTCACAAGGCTCTTGCCAAGACAGACTGGGTTCGGTTTCATATTATACGCAGGTCCTTAAGCATTTAAATAAATTTTAGGAAAGATCCCATGAAATTATTGCATCGTGAAGACGTGGAAGAGGCAGGTTACTCAATGCCGATTGAGGGTTTGTGCGCTAATATCGACGAATTGAACTTGGAGGCTCTTAAGTTCGCGGGAGAATGGGTGCTTGCTGATGACGAAACCCTTGTCGCCGACGGGCAGCAGCAGAACTACCTTTATCTTGTTGTTTCCGGAGAAGTCGGCATCTATAAGAAAAACGATCAAGGGCAAAGCCAGTTTATAGCCTCTCTTGGTACGAGTGAAGCCTTTGGTGAAATGGCTTTCCTTAGCGGTGGTGTCGCTTCTGCCGACGTTCAAGCATCGGGTGAAAGTATTCTGTGGCGCATCGACCACGAGCGCATGCTTGAGTTCATTGGTCAAGGTGGCCCGGCCGGTGGACAACTCTGCTTGAATATCGCGAGTATTCTCTCGAATCGTCTTGTCGAGGGTAACCGAAAGGTCGTCGACATGGGCAAGGAGTTGCAATCTTCCTTGCATCAATTGAAGCAGGCTTCCCAAACCGGTTCGACGAAGGATCAGGCTCTTCGGCAAATGCAGGGTAAGGTAAAGGGCATGCAGGACGCTTTCAAGGGGCAGTCGGTCCAGAAATCTTCTATTGGCTGGCCTGCAGTCGCGGCTACTATCGTAGCGGTTTTGAGTCTGGCAGGCTTGACTGTTTCACTCGTTACAGGTGGAGGTGGGGAAACTGTCGCCGGTGACTCAAAGCTTCAGGAAAAAGTAGCTGAGCTTACCGAAAATGAAGAATTCTATCAGGGACTGAAGGCTCGTTTGGAGTCACAGAATGAGACCTTGAAATCAGAAAAAGCGAAACTTTCGAAGGAGAGAGAGGATCTTCTAGCCCAAGTATCCGAGGGGATGGGTAAGGATGCGGAGCTTAATCAATTAAAGAGTCAACTTGCTGACGTCGAGAGACGGTTGGCATCGGCTTCCAAGTCTAAGATTGCGAGCCCTGCCCCGACCGTTGTCGCTTCCACCCCAGCACCTTCCCCTCGCCCTGCGGCAACACAAGCTGAGGCACCCGGTGACGATGCCAAGGTGGTTGCTTGGGCTTTAAAGAATTCGACTTTGATTTTTCCCTTGCAGGTCCAAGGCAAAAAGTTGGTCACTTTGCAGGACCGTACGCAACAGGTGAAGATACCTGTCCCATCAGGAAATGTTCTCAAGGCACTTCGTTTTCATCCTAGCGCACCAGCAGTTCTAATCGTGTCTCAGCCTACGAGTGATAAGTTTCTCGCATCCGTGCCATTCGCCCATACTAATTTTGCGGAGGCTGTGCGACCTCGCTACCTTGCCCATCAGCGAAAGTTAACGACCGAAGCCAATCCTCTACTTTCGAAGCCTGCCGCTCCATCGTTTCGTCCGAAGCCTAGCTCCGTGGCAGGTGCCTCTTCCATGCCAAAATCAAGTCTTCCGGTAAAGACTTCCTCCTCTGAAGCGCCCGCAGTCGGAGGGAAGTCAACTCCCGGCATCACGACTGGGCGGCCATTGCAACCCCAGAAGCCCGCTGATATCCTTGACTCGGTCGCATCAAAACCGTCGCGACCCGATCCCCGTAAACCTAAATCTAAAGCCGAAAACGATCATGGGTCCGCTTGCGTCTGCAAGGACTGCCGAGCCAAAAAGGCAGGTAAGAGCAGCCTTTTCGGCGATTTCTAGATCCTTAAGTTCTATTGGATATTGAGCCAACACAAATGAGCTCCGTTCCTGTACGTATGACGATTGCCTTATTGACTGCGGAAACTCCGTAAATTCGGCCTTCAATGGAGAGTTCGTTTTCTGCCAGTACTTCATCGCTGCCATTGCTCCCGATCACTACAGTCTTACCTTCCTTAGTAAAGAAATAGATGCGCCCCAAGGCATGCATCGGAGATGCCCAGCAAGAGCCCGGCAGCCTAAGATTCCATACTTTTTTCCCCGTTTTCAAGTGATGACATGTAGCCACTCCGGCTCTATTGACCAAATATAGATAGTCTTTAGTGGCCAGCGGTGAGCCAAAGCTAGAAGAAGCATCTTCTGCTTTCCATGCTATTCGCGATTTCGTAGGTAGTTCGATTTGTCGATGCAGAGCCATGGTTTGATCCCGCGCGGAAGAACCAATTATGACTAAATTTTCCGTTACGGTTGGTGATGCGACAGTGTTTCCTTCCACTCCTTCCAATTTCCACAGTTGTTTGCCCGTGAGAAATTCGTAGGCCTCTACAATGCCATTTGAACTTAGGTATAGGATGTCCTCTTTTCCGTCTGAAGAAATTGTAGGCGTACTCCAAGAAACTCTTTTCGTGCGATCCACTTTCCAATCCGTTTTGCCCGTTTTCTTGTCTATTCTAAGTAGGTAGGATGGGCCCGAATGATCTACGAGCAGTCCTATCTTTTCATCAGTTTGGAATAGAGACGAACCGATGCCGTGATTGCCTTCCATGGGGCCGTATTCTTTTGTTAGCTCACGTTTCCAGAGTTCTTTGCCATGATGGTCGAGGGCAAGGAGTTGTCCGCTTTCAAAAAAAAGGTAAAGGGCGTCCTTATCCGCTACCGGGCTGGGGGCGGCTTGCGATACCATTTTGCTGCGCTTGATTTTAACCGGGGACGGGAGAGTTTTTTCCCATAGGATTTTTCCGTCGGAAATTCGATGGCAATGAACGACAAGTGTTTCGCTCCATTCTCCTTTTGTGGAAGTCGTGAATACGTTTTCTCCCCAGGTCACGGGCGTTGACTGTCCGTATCCCGAGAGTTTTGTACGCCAAGCCAGATTTTTTTCGTCAGCCCAATTCAAAGGAAGCTCTTTTGCCGGTGAATGGCTGTTTCCATCTCCCCTAAAACCAGGCCAATTGAAACTTTGCTTTGTCTTGTCATCATGCTTTGAAGAATCTTTTTTGCTTTCTTCTTTAGCTTTAGAGACATTGAATATTTCCGTCGAATCAAGGTGTCCATCGAAGTTGGCTCCTCCAAGAAAAAATGCTTTCGTTGCATCAATCGGTACAATTCGGTGGAAAAATCTTCGTTCATTTAGCTTTGAAGGAGCATCTTTCCATTCTTTCCCATTTTTAGAAAGTATACGGGGCTGGGAACTGTAGGCAGACGCTAGAAGTCGACCATTCATATTGCATGCAGCGCTACCGAAAGCTTTCAACCTTCCTGATCCCGGGTAGGGGGGGCCATTTGACCATTTCATCAATCCAAGGTCGAGTATGCGAACTGCGTTGGTCGTTCCGTTGTCGTCCAATCCTCCAATCACGTACAACTTCTTATTAACCACTGCTGCAGAGTTAGCTCTCACCTTCCAGTCAGTTTTTGGGAGCATCTTCCATTTTAGCGGTTTCTCGGACAAGTCCGCTACCAAACCATGGTGATGCCAATTCAGTCCCTTGCCGTTTTTCATGTTCCATCCGCCGATCACGTATAGTTTGTCTTTATGTATGACGGCTTCATGAGAAGATCTTGGTTCGGGAAGGGGAGTTGCCGGTGTCCAAGTCTTTTTTTTGGAGTCGAAAACGAACACCTCTGCCAAAGAGCTTAAATTAGATTCCTCTCCACTCTTATTAGTAGCTTGGGAACCACCTACTATATATATTTTCCCATTATGGGAACTCATTCCAAAACCTTGCAACGACTGGTTAAAAGGTAGTTTTTCCCACTGCTTTTTCTTTTTCAGGTCAAGACGTATGAAGTTTCTGGAATGGTTGTCTTTGGAATAAACATGTGCTTCCCCTCTGTGTCCGCCGTAGACATAGAGATACTTGCCGGCCTTGCAGGCTCCGAAACTGGTGATGGGATCGGGAAGCGATAGGGTTGCAGGACTGCTTGACTTACTTTGCGCATAACTCACTTGAAGCAAGAAAAAGAAGCTGAAGCATCCAAGGAGTATCTTATTGAGATAATTTGATTTCATGATTTTATTTATTGATTTATCTTTTAAAATGAAAGCTAGAAACTTGCTGTAAGGCTGAAGAATCCATGGATTCCAGGTTCCGTGTTTCGTTCCCCTGTTGAATTGCCGGCGTTCGAACCGTGAAAACCACCTCTGCGAGCACTAGACCATATGAAGTACTTTTGGTTTGTCAGGTTGTTGACGCCTCCTCTCACTTGCCATGTATCGCTAAGTTTTCGCCAAGTCACAAGATCAAGCACCAGAGAGTCGTCTATGGGAACGTCTCCATCGCTAGGATCAATTTCGCTTAAGCCTTTAGCCGCTCTAAAGGTAGATGACAACCGTCCGCCCCATTTTTGGTATGCCTCTACCATTTCAAGAAAGAAAACGGTTTTCCATGGTTCGATTGAGCTTAGAGGCTTATCCAAGTCCACTCTTTTGCCCTCAGACCAAGAGGTTGAAATACCTGCTGATAATCCTTCCATTGAATCCAGCCAGTCCGAGAAGTTTTTCTTCAAGCTAAGCTCGATGCCTTGTACTTCAACTTTACCAATATTTTCATTCGAATAAATCAGAATGAAATCATTGGCTTGTTGGGTAAGGTCAATAAAGCCGTCGTAAAAGTTTTTGTATATGGCAAGCTCGAAGGAACCTCCTTCAAAGTATCCCTGCGAGCCAATTTCGAAAGAGTCGGAGGTTTCCTCCTTTAGTTCGGGGTTGGGGTAGATATATGGTTCTTGTCCTCCGACGGTGGGAGGGTGGGCAAAAAAACCATTGAGTTCTTCGACGGATGGATTACGAATCCCATGATTGTAGGAACAATACCAATTGATTTCTTCAGTCCAACGATAAAGCAACGAAATGCCGGGTGAGCCAAGGACCGTATTTTTGTATTCCATGGAGTCGAATCTTGCGTCTTTTCGAATGTCGCTTTGCTGAAACGCTGTATCCTTAAGGGGGATGATTTCATACCTGTCGAATCTAAGGCTGGGAGTTAGTACCCACTTTTCTTCGATGCCAAATTTTATTTCGTCCGAGACGTAAACCCCAATTTCTTGAGCCTTGCAAGGATCCATGTCAATTTTGTCTACGTAGACTTGATTCCCATTGTCCATTAGGTCGTTTACGTGATGTCGGGATTCGACTTTGGAACCGGTAGCCTCCAACCCGAGGATTAGAGTGTGTTTGAACAGCTCGGTTTCGAATGCTTTTTTAGCTTCCAAATCAATCCCCGCGATATCGCTCCGGTAACTGATCCGCCTTCTGCGATCCATGACGTCGTCAGCCCTGTCCTCTTGAAGATTAAAAGACGATTGCCGAGATTCTTGAAAATAAATTAATGAAGAAAAATTATCAACCAGCATGGCGCCATTTTCAGGCAGTAGATCCGCTTGCAGGGAAAAGCGATTTCGTTTCCTTTCTCCCCAATGGGTAACCTTCGAATTCGTAATTGAGGCGACGTCCGTAGAGGAGTCTTGCTTAAAGAGATCCAAAGTGCCCTCGAAGTCCCAGGAACCTTTTCTCGTCAAAGCTTTTAATACCCCGGCATTACTTTGAGAATCCTGAGGGTTTGAAGAGATTTTTCCATTGTTCTTTCGTTCATGCCCATCTCTGAAGCTGTACACGATGCTGTATCCCCAATTCCCATTTCCGTAGCCGGCAACCAAACGATCATTCAGGCTTTCATTTACTGAAGAGTAGGTGAGAGTGTTCGAAATCTTGGATCCCTTGAGAGTTTTCCCAAGCAATCCCTTGGGGTTGACGGTTCGACCATTTATGGCACCTCCCATGGCATCGCTTCCATACAAACTGGAGGACGCTGACTTGAACAATTCTAATTGTCCCAGAGTGGCCGGGTCAAAATAAATTCTGCCCGCTCCCGACATTCCGCCGGCAATTTTAAATTCCTGAGGTTGGCGAATTCCGTCTACGCTAATCGATATTCGATTTCCTTCCATCCCTCTGATGTTAATGGATTTCTCTCCACCTCCCATGTAAGGTACTGCGGAATCGGATCCTGTGAAGTCAAAGGGTATCGACACTCCCGGTTCGTATTTCAATGCTTCTCTTATTGATATGGCGCCTTGGCGTTTCAAATCACCCGAAGTTACGACGGAATCGGATCCGGCGGTTTCCAAAACGGATTTTTCCGAACGGGTAGCAATAATTGAAATAGGTTGAAGGGATGGAGTTTCGCTAGCTTTAAGATTCGATCCCAAAATTACGCAGAATGATAATAGCAGCTTAGCTAAACTTACCTCTTTATCCACATTCGAAAAAAAAACATTCAAGCCAAAGTTGAGAAAGGATCTTATTCGATTGGGCTCAAATACATCCACTTCTGCGATCCATAGTGAAAGAACCTAGGGTTTTCGTTGCCACTCTGGAAATACATCCATCCTTTGCTGGATTGATCGTAAAAATAGGGATAAATCGAAGTTCTTGTATATAGCCACCCATGGTTGGGGAAATAGAACCATCCATCCGTATAAGGTGTGGCATTTACTCCTTTTATTCCAAGAATCTGAGAGATTTTTTCTACCATTGCTTTATCGGAGGTCTTTGGATCCATTTTATTGTCCAGTTCTTCCTTGTCGCTTAATCCATCCCCATCGCTATCGGAGTTGGACATGTTTGTGTCGTAAATTACCAATTCGTCGTAATTGGAAAGACCGTCGCCATCTTCATCTCTATTGTCTTTGGAGAAGTTTGCAGCTACTTTGAGGTCCATCTTCATTGTTATATTCTTCGGGTTTTGAGAACCAGTGGCGCCTCCGCTCCAATCTACGAAAACATAACCTTTTGATGCGGAGGCGGTGATTGTTGTGGTTCCATTCTCCTGAACGCTCCCCCCTCCGGAAACATTACCTCCATTGCCCGCAGACAAGGAAATCGTGAAGAATTTTGTTGACCCCATGGGATTCGTAAGAATCCAGTCGCCGACTTGACTTCCTACGCTATTATCCAAGACTCGATGAAGACTTGAATGGTAATACGCCGGAAACAAATAACGGTTTCCAGTTTGAGAAACATAGTACTTGGTTCCATTGATATCCGTAGAAGGCCCAAGACCGATCCAATCGGTTTCGTTTGCCAATACCTGAGTTCTTGTGATCACTTGATGATTGCTCTTATTGTATAGCACCTTGTCCTCTTCCGTTTGAATCTTTTTGGGATCGATGAGAATCCATCCATTTGTTACGTTGTTGTCGTTATCCACAACAAAGTGAAGTTTCAAAGTGTAGTATGCCGGATGTTGGTATTTGTCAGGATACCTTTCTGGACTCAGCAACAACCAATCAGTGCCACCGGCGGCAATATCCTCCGGCGTTAGCAATTCCTTTGTATCTTGGTTGTAGAGAACCATGGAGGATTCTGTCGCATTACTTTCCGAACCTCCTCCTGAGTGCTGACCGCCATTGCCCGACGACTGTGTGAGAATCCAGTTTCCAGCCGAACTTCCCTGAGAACTGTCCAATACCTGATGAGTGGAAGTGTTGTAGTATGCAGGGTGCGTGTAATTTGCATAGTTGGAGTTGTTCGCGTCGAGAATGCCCCATCCCGTTCCGCCCGCTCGTATCTGATCGGGAGTTACGACCTGATGCGTGGATGAGTTATAGAGAACCTTTGAGGATTGCGTAGCATTGTTTTCGGAACCTCCTCCCGCGTGTTGATTACCGCCACTCGAGGGCTGTGTGAGAATC
>MDTC01201402.1_pt1 | contig 10080 bp, 9 predicted proteins | sample 811181 | NCBI WGS metagenome assembly MDTC01 (sample SAMN05326644, study PRJNA326480) | marine metagenome | isolation source: seawater | place: Pacific Ocean: North | collected 2011
AAATTCATTTAAATAGTTTAATCTTAAAAACTTTTCTTTTTGGATATTATATTTTTTTTCAGAATTATTTTTAACTAAAAAAAAGAAATCTTTATAAAATAAATTAATAGATTTGTAATAAACACATCTAAAGTATCTAAAAATTTCTAAAAAGTCAGGGTTTCCTAAAAGAGGAGAGGAATAAATAAAAAAGAAAGCATTAATATTATATTTTTCTAATAAGGGTAATGCTATATCATATTGACAAAGCAACGCATCATCAAAGGATAGGCAAACATCGCTCTTTTTTAATTTGTTTGCGACTGCTTTTTTGTAGTAATTATCAGCAGATAATAGATTATGGTTATTTTTCAACCATATTAAAATTTTTTCAAAAAGCTCTGAACTGATAGAACCTTGTCCTTTAGGATGATGCTCATTATGAAAATGATGAAACATTATAGAATGAGTAAAATTGTTTAACATAACACCTATAATTAAAATTCTACTTCAGATAACAACTAAATTTTTATATACACAATAAGTTTTATAAACTAATAACTATACAATTATTATACATAACTATCCTAATTTTTCATAAAAATACTTTATATAAATTTAAAATAATTTTTTTTCTGAATTTTTTGCTGAATACTCTGTTAAACCAAGTTTTTCAACTATAAAGGTTTGGTTAAAATCTAAATTATTAATTAATATTAATGTATCGTATAAATTATCTAAGGTTGTATCTTTATGAGCAATTGTTGTTTTAGGCAACCATAAATTACTACATGTACTTTTGTCAATAATTTTGAAGTAATTTTTACCTCTTAATTCTATCCTGATTTTATTAAAAAAACTATTATTTAAAAATCTTAAATAGATAACAGGGTTTTTAAATACAAATATTCCTATTCCATTAGAAGAAATTTTATTTCTATCGGCCAATAGAAGAAAATTAATTTTTTTAATATCATCAAATAATCTATCCAAATTTCTGTGATCTATTTTCCCTGATAAAAGATTAATATGAGGTACAGATTGATTTTTTTTTTGGAAACTTACGCCTATTTTTTCTTCCAAATATTTCTGTGCTTTGAGTACATTTTTTAAAATATCATCTCTCAAGGGAATATTTATAGAAATATTTTTCATACTTATTTGTTATAAACCAGGTAAATTTTTTTTAGTATTTTTTTTCTTCTCTCAATTTTGAAAAGTTTTTTAAAATATGATTTACAATTTTTTCGCTAGAAGATCCATGCTCATAAATACTCTTCGATATTTTAATTTTTTTTCCTTTATATTTTTTAATCAACTTACTTATGCTGTTGTAATCATTATTTGTTGATATGACATTTTTATCGTGTTCTCTTCCTTTTTGGCGTATTCCTATATTAATAACAGGCAAATTAAACAAAGATGCCTCTATAATACCACTAGATGAATTACCTACCATAATTTCCGAGTGTTCCATTAAAGCCACCATAAATTCTGGGCCAACTGATTTATTCAATAGCTTTATGCGTCTTTTGTTTGAATAATCTTCTAGCTCTTTCCTAATTAAATCTGAGTATGGGTCATGATTAGGTCTAGTTACTACAGGAAGCAAGCCATTTTCAATTAAAGAGTCTAAAACTGTTTCTGAAAATGATATGCTTTTGGCATCAGCAGTTTCTGCATGATACGCAACAAAGGCTATCTTTTTAGGCTCTATTTCTAAGAATTTAAAAAGATGTTTTCTAGTAACTTTTTTTTTAAAATCTTTTAGTAGTTCTCTTCCAGGAGAACCTACACAGCATATTCTCCATGCTTTTTCACCTATCTGCCTTAGATTTTGAAGAGCTTTTTTAGTAGTTACACAGTGAAGTTTTGCAAGTTTTGATAAAGAAAACCTAATATCGTTATCAAGTGCACCGTAACTAATATCTCCTCCATGAATATGAATTATTGGAATTCTGTAAATTGTCAAAACCTGGGCTATAATCAGAAGCTCATATCTATCTCCTAAACAGATTACAAAATCTGGTTTAATATTTTTTTCCAAATATACAGAATAAAGACTAGCGGAATTTAAGGATTGCTTTATCAAGGAATTTGTACTTCCATACACAATACCATTTCCAAGAAATACTTTATTAGATATTCGAAATTTTTTTTCTATATATTCTTTTTCACCGCTTATCTCTCCTAAAAATATGTTCTTGAGATTTATATCATTTAGCTTGTTGAGTCTTTGCATAGTTTTATATAGCAAACTTAAATCTGCTCGATTAGTACTGATTAAGTGACAATTTTTTTTTTTCATAAATTATGTCAAATCCTCTTTCTTTATAGGACTGCCATTTTTAATATTTTTATTAATTTTTTTTCCATATGGTATGTGCCATCCTGATAAAAAAGAAAGAGGTCTTTTCAAAATAATATTATTTTCATTAAGTGTTTCTCCTTTTTTAATAAGTCTTTTAGCATACCACGACTTTCTAACAATTGCTTTTACGCTAATTTCTCTTCTGTCAGGCTTTATAGTGCTTTTCCCTAGGATGGTTTCTGTCTCTCTAATTTTATCCACTAAAACTTTGAACTCTTTATAATCTAAGGAGGCCTTATGGTCAGGTCCTTTTAATTTTTTATTCAAAGTAAAATGCTTTTCTATTACTTTGGCCCCTAAACTAACAGCAAGGCATGATGTTAAATGCCCTGTGGAGTGATCTGAGTAACCAATGTTATTAGTAATATTTCCCTTTAGATTTGAAAGAAAGTTTAAATTAAGTGAGTCTGATGGCGCTGGGTACAATGAGGTACAATGTAATAAAAAAACAGTATTCTTGGTTCTTTTTTCTAAATAAGAAAAAGCTCTTTTGATTTCTTTATATTCTGACATACCAGTTGATAAATAAATTTCTTTATTTGAAATGGCTGCTTGATGCAAAAGCAGTTTGTTTGTGATTTCACCTGAAGGTATTTTAATTTTTTTCATTCCTAACTTTAATAAACTTTTCAAATCCTCTGCGTTAAATGCAGTGCAAAGAAACTCTAACTCGATTTTATCGCAATAAGCTTTTATCTCTTTAATTTCATTAATTGATAATTCTAATCCTTTTAATAAATCATATTGAGATTTGACTCCGGTATTATTTAACTGATATTTAGCAGATTTAGTTTTTTTTTTTACCATTGTGTGCGCTTTGAAATACTGAAATTTAATTATATCTGCGCCGCTTTTTTTTGCTTTTCTAATTGACTCCTTGGCAAGTGAAATATCACCATTATGGTTAACTCCTATTTCAGCAATAATTTTAATTTTATTTATCACTAAGTAACTTGCCTCACTAACTGCCATTTACCTTTTTTATTTTTTTTCCAAGCATTAGAATTTTCTTTATATTTGTTAATAATATTATAAAATTCTTCATCAGTAATTTTGCAATACTCTTTAAAAAATCTGTAGTCTTTTTTGGGAAACTCACCATCATATTTTCTTACTAATTTAACTCCGTCATCTCTAGTTAAATGGCCTCTATATATATCAGTCATTGCGTCTCTAGTGGCTCTTCCCATACCAAACTTAATGTAAGCTAGATAAAAATGTAATCCGTCTGTCAAATCATCTAAACTTGAATGCCTAGTGTAGGTACCTTCACTTCTACCTAATTTTTTTGGAGAAAAATTTGAAAATTTAGCAGAATAATAAAAGTTTTCTTGTGGATCCCATTTTTTATAATAAGACATCCAGTGCATTTGAATATTTAGATTTTTTATTTCTTTTAAAGACGGAGGTGTGTACTGTTCGCTTATAGACTCCGTTAAAATATTTTTTTCTATAAATCCTAATTTTAATGCTTGCTTAGCTAACTCATGAAAACCCACTCCTTTAAAAATTGTTCTTGTTACATCCTCTACTTTCTCGTAAGGATTATTTTTTTGCTTAGTAGAGCCACCATATTCAGCTTCACCATTTTCCCCATAAAAAATAAGCTTTATGTTATGTTGTTTCGCAACTCTAAATGCCCTAGACTTTTGCATATAGATAAAAGGTAAAAATGGGTCTCCTACTGAATAAAAGGCGGTTTTTGATAACTTGCTATGTATATCAGTTCGAGGATAAAAGGTAATATTACTAAATCCGCTATCTATAAATTTATTAATATTTTCAAGACCTATTTCAGTATAAGAGAAAGGAGCACAAGTAATACACAGTGGATTCATATCATATTTATTTTTAAGTATATTAGCAACATAGCTACTATCTTTTCCTCCGCTTCCTGGCACAACAACATCAAAGCCTCCATTTTTAGAGCGATGCTTATCTAATAACAATTTAAGTTCCTGCTCTCTTTTACTCCAGTCTATTTCTATATTTTTTCTAATTGAATTATTGCAAGCATCACAAATACCTTTTTTGTCAAAATTAATTCTTGGTCGTTGATTAGATACAACACAAGTTTTACAAAAAACTATTTTTTTAGGTAGGTTTTTTAGTTGTTTATCTATTATCATTTTGTTACTAAATAATTAAATATTTCTTCTCCTTTAATACCACTTAATTCAGGATGAAACTGAAATCCCAGAATGTTAGAGCGCCTTACAACTGCAGTAATTTTTTTTTTGCCATGATAGGTATACATTTCAGTTAGTCTCTTTTTTTCGTCACTAATATGGTAAGAATGTGCGTAATATAAGTCAAAAGTTTCTTTAATATTTTTACTAGTAAAATAAGTTTTGTACCAGCCAATTCTTGGTACTCTAATATTTAATGAGGTTTGCATTTTTTTTACTGAGAAAGGTAATAAATTTAGTGGAGAAGAAGAATTATTTTGTAAATTATTTTCTTCGTTATTTTTACAAAAGATTTGCATTCCTAAACATATACCAATAATTTTAAGGTTTTTATTTCTACAATTATTTATTTTAGATAATGTACTTATATTTTTTTTAGTGTATATGGATTTTGCGTTGCCTATTCCTGGTATTACAAGTATTTCACTATCATTAAAAGTATTTTCCTTTTTAGAAAATGAAACAGAGTAACCAAGCCTTTTTAAAAAAAAATTAAGTCTATTTATATTTCCATATCCTAGATCAACTATAGTAGCCTTTTTCTTCAATTTACTCTTAACCCTTTTATTGATTTTTTTATATTTATTATGTCTAGTAAATCAACCATTGGCTTTTTATCGTTTCCATATCCAAAAAATAACCACTCATAATTTCCTAAATCTTGATTGGGTTTTTGTCTTATAAAATATTTTTCATTATAGTTATAAGATATAAATTTGTTATAAATTAAATTATAATGTAGTGCTGAAGCTATAGCTACACCATCAACTCCAATCTCTTTTAGTTTTTTTATATGTTCTAATTTTGAGATTCCTCCACTATAAATTATTGGAACTTTTGACAAGTTTCTTGCCTGTTCGGTAATTATAAGATTAGGCCCCTTTCCCGTTCCATCTAAATCAACAAAATTTAGATGAATTTCGCCTACACCAAGGTCCACTAGCATAGAAAGCCAGTCTTTCCAATTTTTATTAAAAACTTCTCTACCATTTAGGTAAGTCATTGATATTGTATTATTTTCAAAAGATACCAATTCAAGCTTAGCTGCTGTGCTTTGACTTCCGTAAATATTAGAAATTTTTTTTATGAGCAATGGATTTTTTACTAGAGCAGAGCACAAACATACTTTTTCGCTACCAGAAGAAAATAATTTTTCGGCATCAGATAAACTTTTTACACCTCCACTTGCACATAAAGCTATAGAAGAATTTTGAGCTATTTTTTTTATTAATCTTGTTTCTATTAATTTATTTAATATTGATGCCATTACATCTTCTAAAATAATTTCGTCAGCTAGATTTTTTTCATAAATTTTTATAAAATCTAGAGGTTTTCCTAAAACTCGTAAGCCTTCTAACTTATAACCTTTTACTAGGTTAAGATTTTTTATTTCTAGCTTAGGAATAATTCTAAAATTAGTCATGTATTTTTCAGAAATTTTAAATATTAAATAGTTATTGTTATCTTAATTATTACAATTACAAGAATATAGCTTAATATATTAATTAAGCTTCAAATTATTTATTCTATTTTATTGAATATAATTTTTTTGTAAATTTATTTTTGAATTTATATTTTTATATTTTTTTAATTTTAACATTTGTAATATTTTTATGTATTCAATAAAATAATGATAGAATATATTTTAACTTACTAAATAAGTTTATAATCAAGCAGAAATTATTGAAAAATGAATTAAAAATTAGTAATAAGCTAATTTAACAAAGGAAAATATGAATAAGTATTTATTAGGTAGATCAAAATCAATTTTTGAAAAAGACTTTTTATTATATAAAAAAAAAATTCTAGATGAAGTAATAAAAAGTACTGTAATGGTGGTGGGAGGAGCAGGATCAATTGGAGCGGCTGTAGTAAAGCTATTAGTATCCCTTAAAACTAAAAAAATATTAATAGTTGATATCTCTGAAAATAATTTAGTTGAAGTTGTCAGGGATATAAGAAGTTCTAATATTAATTTATCCTCTGAAATAGAAACTTTTTCATTAGATTGTGGGTCAGAAGAATTTAAAAAAATGTTTCTTAATCAAAAAAAAATTGATTATTTATTTAATTTTTCTGCCTTGAAGCATGTTAGGAGTGAAAGAAATGTTTACACACTTAAAAGATTAATAGATTTAAACGTGATTACCTCAGTAAATATGTTCAGCCTCGCAGAAAGAATGAATTGTAAAAAGTATTTTTGTGTTTCTACTGATAAGGCAACAGACCCTATAAATATGATGGGAGCAAGTAAACTTTTAATGGAAAAAGCTTTATTTTCAAAAAAAAAAAAAACAAAAGTTTCTACTGCAAGATTTGCTAATGTTTTATTTTCAGATGGAAGTTTGCTATATGGCTTTGAAAGACGTTTAACCAAGCAACAGCCCTTAGCAGTCCCTACTGATATTAAAAGATATTTTGTGACACCTAAAGAGGCAGCACAACTATGTACAATTTCATGTTTTATTGGCAAAGATAAAGAAATATTTTTTCCTAAAACAGGAAAAAAATTCAAAGATATCAGCCTTTTAGAATTATCAAATAATTATCTAAAACAAAAAGGATTTGAACCCAAGGCCTTCTATAGTGAGGCCTCTGCTAAAAAGTCCATTAAAAATTTAATACAGGCGGGAAAGTGGCCTTGCTTTTATTTTAAAACAGACACAACTGGAGAAAAAAAACTGGAAAAATTTTATGCAGAACATGAAAGTGTTATACTTGATAGATTTCAAAATATTGGTGTTGTCAAAAAAACATCAAGTGATAAGGATTTTAAATGGAATAACTTTGAGAAAGCATACAATAAATTTAAAAGTTTGAATACTTGGAATAAAGTTATTTTAGTAAATATTTTTAAAAGACATTTGAGTAATTTCAATCATAGCGAAAAAAATAAAAATTTAGATGAAAAAATGTAAATAATAATAGAATGTGTACTTAAATTAGTAATTTTTATAAATAACTAAAGAAAGTTTTAACTACTTAGGCCTATTTTCTTAGCTAATTTTCTAGCTAATATCAAGTCTTCTTCGTAATCTATGTCAATTGAAACGTTTTTATCCATTACCCATATTTTTATGGGATTCGAATAAAGTGTCCCACTTTTTTTTAATTTATTTCTCCTAATTATATAAATACCTCCATTGGGAATATAAATATTTTTATTTTGGGCATGCTCTTCTATTTCTTTTTTAATCTTTTTAGAAAAAGTTTTTACCTTTCCAGTACTATCTTCAAGAAAACTCCAGAAAATTGGGTTAATATCAAAAGATCTACAGGAGATTAAACTATTAAATTTATTATTTTTTAAAAAAAAACTACTTGTTGTCTCAAAATCTTTTTTTTTAATAAAAGGAGTTGTTATTTGTGAAAATATAAAGAAATCAATTTTTTGTTTATTAATATTTTCATAATATTTTACGGCATCATATGCAATAAGGGTAGATGGGACATCCCCTTTTAAAGAAAGTGGTCTTTCTCTTAAAAATTTTACGCCCATCTTTTTTGCACTACTGAGTATTTTCTTATCATCTGAAGTGACTATGGTTGGGCCTAAATTTTTATGCAGACAATTCATTAATTTTATTTCTAAAAGGCTTTTCTTACCTATTTTACTTAAATTTTTATTAGGAAGTCTTTTTGAACCTTCTCTGGCTGGAATAACAATTATATATTTTTTTTTCATTTTATAATTTAAAAATTAAACTTAAATTATATCCTTTTAAATATAAAGATAAATACTGCTTAAAACTTATAAGTATTTTTTTTAAAAATTGATAAATTTAAAAAAAAAATCATTAATTTCATTTCTAGCGTTATAAAATATGTTAGAAAATATAATTTAAACGACGGTAAATAATATTATAATTGTAATAAAATTTGTTTGATATACTATAAAAAAGTCTTTTACTAAATAAAATTATAGTATTTCAATAATAAGCTTATACCATGAAAAAGAATTTGTATATATTTATTGGCAACAAGTTAATAAGTGTGGATACCGTATTGCCTCTAGTATATGAACTTAAGAAGCTTAACAAAATTAATAAAATTAAATTTATAACTCAAGATACATTGACTTTTAAAGGAATACAAAAAAACTATATTATTTTTGATGCAATAGAAAAAGTTGGGAAACTAATCTTTATTGGAAACAAGTTTAAGATTTATAGAGATAAAAGGGCTACTTTACCTCAAAGAATTATATCCTTTGTAAATAAAAATATAAGAAAAATATTATTATTACCTTTTTTCTTAAATCTTATAATTCAAAGCAAATTCAATAAATTAATAATTTTTCATTTTAAATTGTTTGATCTTTCTCCATGGAAAATTGTAAAATATTTTAATAAAAATAATATATATAAGCTTGATAAAAGTTGGGGTAATAACAAAGAATTAGAAGTTGCTATTTCTCTAGAAGGAAAAAAACTTAAAAATATCAGCAATGCGTGTCCTGAAGGTAATATTATTGCATTTCATAAAGACTCTTTATTATTAAAAAAAAAGAACGCTATAAATAAAAAATTTTTACTTGCGCCTACCTCAAATTATACAGCCTGGGTAAATTTTCTTAAAAAAAATTATAATAGATACATTAACAAAGAGCTCAGTAAATATAAAATAGATATAAATCAAGACATAATTACTATAATGCTAGGTAGCTTTGCACCTTTAGGTTTTCTTAAAAATGAAAATACTGCTATTTATTGTTTAAAAGAAACTTTGAGTGTTTTGAATAAATTAAATTTAGAACTACCAATTTTAATTAAACCTCATATAGTTAGCGAAGAAGAAATTTATAATACTATAATTAAATCTTTTAAAAATAAAAAATTTATAATAACTCAACTCCACCCAGGTATTCTTGCCTTAAAATCAAAAGTTTTTATTTCTAATAGCTATAGTACAACTATGTCTACAGCGAATTTATTATCTGTTCCAACAGTAGAATACACGGATTATAGTAAAGAGATGCTAAAAATTACCAAGAATAAATCAATCAGGCCTGAGTATATTGATTTTTTTATAAACAGGGATAAAGATAAACTAAAAAAAACGGTTTTGAAATGCTTGAAATATAGAAAAAAGAAGTTGAAAACTAATTCCCCCAAAAGTGCATTATTAAATGAAATAATTAATACTAATTAGTTACAAAGCTCTAAAAGTTTAGATATTTTCGCTTAATAATTCTTATACTAACTTTAAAAGAATTTTGGTTTATTAAAATTTTAAAAAATAATAATATTGAATAAAAATTAGTAATTTTTAAATAGTATTAATGTTTAATAAAAAAAATTATTTTTTAAAAACAAATATTTTATACAGCTTTTCCTATCATTATTACATCAACTTATGATAAAAAGGGGCGGCTAAAAATAATCTTTTTTTGTTTCTATTTTTCTATAAATCTAGTATTTATAATATTTGATATAGATATTTATTTTATTGATTAGCCGGATTAGCTCAGTCGGTAGAGCAACTGATTTGTAATCAGTGGGTCGGCGGTTCAAATCCGTCATCCGGCACCACCTTAAAACC
>MDTC01242342.1_pt1 | contig 10079 bp, 8 predicted proteins | sample 811181 | NCBI WGS metagenome assembly MDTC01 (sample SAMN05326644, study PRJNA326480) | marine metagenome | isolation source: seawater | place: Pacific Ocean: North | collected 2011
AAACTAATATTAAGAATCTATTTTTCATTAGGAGAGAATCAATCAGAAAATTATTTAATGAATGAAAACTCCCTAGTCATTGATAGAGTTAAGTGATGCAAGACTTATTGCTAGAGAACTAAAAATAGGTGCTATTGTAGCTGCGTAATTTAATCCACTAAGTTTACCAATCTCTCTTGGAACATAAATTACTGATCCGGGGATTAAGTCAAATTTTGATCTTGATAATGCAAAGACTCCTCCCGTCCATAAGTAAGAATCTCCATTTGGTGAGATCACAACTATTCTCTCTTTGTCACCATACAATCCTAAACCACCTGATTGTTCTATGTAATCAGATGCAGATAAGTCATTCTGATAAAGCCTTGCGCCAGGAGTAAGAACTTCGCCTAATACAAATATTTCTTGTGAGAAGGTTGGGATATGAATCTTATCATTATCATGTAAGAGCGTATCTAGACTCTTATTTGTAGCAAGCCTATCAAGATCAAATTCTGCAGTTACCCTTCCTACTGGTTCAGCATTTTTAAATTCACTCAGAATTAACGGGAGGGTACCTGATCCACCAGATACAATCTCCTTTGCATCGGCAGATGTAGCGATAAACTTAATCATATCATTGTAGATTCTTTCATTTATCATCTTTTCAACTTGCTTAGCAGATTCTCTTATAAGGACACCACCATATTCGTATGCTCCATTCTTATATCCACCAGCTTGTGTGATTAAGCTTGATAAGGTTGACCCTTCTTCGACTGTATAAATTCCTGGATTATTGACCTCTCCTGTTAACTCAACAGTATGTATTGGATTACTAATCGGGGTGTAATTATTAACTTTTATGTCGTCGCCATTTTGCAAAGCAAAATTTCGTGAAGAAGGAAGAGTAACTTTATATTTTTGTTTAGAGCCTTTATCACCAGATCTTTCAATTTTAATTTCGTTACTTGCACCTTGCAGCAAGTTTCCAGCATAGTTTAATGCCTCTTTGAGGCCTTCTTTTTCTAGTAGCTCATATATTGCAGGATTTGCAATGCCTCCAGAAATACTAACTTCTTTACCTTTTGGATTAACAACAACTGAATCTCCACTTCTAAGACTAAATCCAAATGCAAGGTCACCTTTTATCAATATTTCATAAAGATCAATAGTTCTAAGAACTTTACCAGCTCTTTTATGAGAGATATTTCTAAATGAACCTCCATCAGAAATACCGCCAGCTGCATTTAATACAGACAACGGATTAGAGGCTCCATTCAACCTGTAAATGCCTGGATTGTTAACACTTCCAACTACCAAAACATTAATTTCTCTTATATGCGCAAGAGTAGTAAATGCATCAGTACCTAAAAGTCTCTCACTTACTTTTGATCGTATAAGATCGTCAACTCTCGCGAGAGGTAACCCAGCTACAACAACCCTTCCAACATCAGGAATTAAAACTGCACCATCTGCTCTTACAACTTCACTTAATGTTTCTGTGCTACTTCCAATTAATTGGATATTAATAGTATCTCCAAAATCTACAACATAATCAGGCGAAACATTTGGTTCGTTAATAGGGCTGAATGTTGATTGAAAGGTATTAAAAAAATTTGTTCCAAATCTTGTAATCTCTTTTGTATCCGTTCCCTTTTTTGATGCAAGCTCTTCTTCAATGTTTCTTAAATCAATCTTAATTTGTTGTAAGTTTGCCCCTAAAGTTCTTATTGCTGTATTTGGTGGGTTAAAAACTTGATCTTCTACCTGTGCGTTTTCTCCCATTTCTTTGATAAAGTCATTCCTAATTTCAGAAGGCAGGCTCATCAGAAAGTCTTCATCGATATTTTCTTGTGAAAATACCAAACCAGACATGGTAATAAATATTATAAATATGTTCTTTTTCATAGCTGTACTCGAATAAGAATTAATTATATATTTTTTGGTCTAGATTTAGTATCGTAAGATAAATCTCTGGAAAATAATTTTTCTTTGCAATCCAATATTTCCTCAGTGACTCTATTAGCTATGATGATGTCTGATCTTCCCTTGAATTCGTCTAAGTTTTTAACTAATTCAACATTATCAAAATCATTTGTATTGTTTAGTAAGGGCTCATAGATTATCACTTGCTTCCCAGCTGATATTAAAATTTTAATAATCTCAATTGATGCAGACTCTCGCATATTGTCAGAGTTTTCTTTCATATTAATTCGATAAAAACCATATAAATCTTTATCCATATGCAGCAAATATTTAGAAATAAATTCTTTTCTTTTAGAATTTGATTTATTAATAGCTTGAACAAGATCATTTGGAAGATCATTCATGCTCACTAAAGCCTGTCTTGAATCTTTTGGTAAGCAGTATCCTCCAAATCCAAATGAGGGATTATTATAATAATTACCAATTCTATTATCTGCGGACATTCCTTCAATAATATTTTTAATTAATAAATTATTCTCTAGTGCAAATCCATCAACTTCATTAAAAAAAGCGATTCTCATTGCTAAATAAGAATTTGAAAATAGCTTTACAGACTCTGCCTCGCTAGCTGACATCTCAAAAATTTCTGGGGAATTCTTAGCAATCTCTTGAGCAACGCTCAGATAAGGATCGCATGTTTGATTTTGATTTGTTTTCCCAATGATAATCCGTGATGGAAATTGATTATCCCTTATGGCCATACCCTCTCTCAAAAACTCTGGTGAAAATAATATGTTTAGCCCAGTTTCTTTTGTTCTCTTTGCTGAATAGCCAATTGGTACAGTTGATTTTATTACTATTTGGACATTAGGAGAGTATTTTCCAACTTGATCTATAAGTTTATTCATTTCGTTCACATCAAAGCTATTTTTACTTTCATTAAAGTCAGTTGAGATACAGATCAATACTAATTGTGATTTATTTAGGGCTTCATTTAAGTTTTTTGAGGCAACAATATTCCAGTTCGCTTTTGCACTTAAGGTTGATTCAGAATCAAGATCCTGAATTGGCAGTTTCTTAGCATTGATGAGATCTCTTTTTTTAATGTCTATGTCCCAAATTTTAATATCTGCAAAGCTTGAGATTAGAACTGCATAACTCATGCCAACATAACCAGCACCAATAATACAGACCTGTTTTGGAAGTCCTGAGTTCATTTCATTTAATCCTAGTTGCTTCAAGTAAGAATTTTTCGAGCATTAAGAGCTGAGAGTTTTTATCAAAATTTTCAGTAGCATATCTTATGCCATTTTGACCCATTCTTTGTAAATCCTCTATTGGCATTTCAGAGATTTCTTTAAAAATGCTTGCTAAGGCAACATAATCTCCAGCTTCACAGCTGATACCAGCATTTGCATTGTCAATAACATGCCTCCCATCACCATCTAACATACCTATAAGAGGAATACCGGATTTAAGATAGGTCTGAATTTTTGCTGGTATTACCATGCTAAAGGCATCTGATCTTTTCAATGAAACAAGCAATGCATCAGCATGTCTAAAGAAAGAAGGCATCCTTGATGACGGATAACGCCCAAGCATAATGACACTATTTTTTAAGGATCTTTTTATAATTTGCTTTTCTAGCCATTTGTAAGAACGCCCATCTCCAATAAAAATCCATTTAATTTTTTGATGATTTTTTGCTATTTCAATTGCCTTGATTACACTATTCAAATCTTGAGCCTCTGCTAAGTTACCAGCAAAAATGATCTTAAAAAAAGATGGATCATCTATAATCTCTTTTGCTTTTGGAGTTGCGTGATTAACAATAATATCTTCGCTCCAGCTTGGAAAATATCTAGCTTTGCCTTTATCAACTAAATAATGAGATATATTCTTAACAAAGCTCTTAGATTGACATAAAACAATTGTGCAATTGTTATAGATAAAATTTGCAAGTTTTTTAAAAAACTTAATTATCAGTTTTGACTTGATTATATTGAGAGCTTCCAATGTTTCAGGCCAAAGATCAAGCGCCCAAAAAACTATAGGTATATTTGATTTTTTTGAAATTGCAATTGCTGGTAATCCAACTGTAATAGGTGATGGTTCATATACAAATATGACATCAAATTTCTTATTTCTAAATTTAACTAGCCCATATAGTGTTCCAAATATGATAAAGCTTAGATAGTTTAACAAGAGTCTAAATTTTGTTTTTCCTCTTGGGATTATTGGAAGTCTAAAAATTTCAGCACCCTCAAATTCATCGTAATTTTTAGGGTTATTTTTAAAATCTTTATAGACTTTACCTTCGGGATAATTAGGTTTTCCTGTAAGGACAGTTACAGAATGATTGCGTTCGTTGAAAAAACTTATTGTCTCATTGATTCTGAAATCTTCTGGCCAAAAATACTGGCTTACAATTAGTATCTTCAATTTTTAATATTTTTTCCAAACTACTCTGTTTATATAGTCTGTATAACTAAGAACAGTGTTAGCAACCTTTTCAGAAACATTGTTTGTGTCATAATCTTTTACAATTGTTCTAGCTTTTTTCGTATCCATTTTTTCAAATACCTTAATTGCTTGAAATACTCTTTCCTTTGATAATCCAGTCAATATCGTTGAGCCTTCTTCAGCAGACTCAGGTCTTTCATACGACTCTCTTAAGTTTATAGCATTAAAATTTAAAATAGATGCCTCTTCATTAATTGTTCCACTATCAGATAAAACCAATTTTGATTCCATTTGTAATTTTATGTAGTCACTAAAACTTAATGGTTTAAGAAAGTTTATGTTTTTAGAAAACTTTTTCTTAGATGAATCTAATTTTTTTCTTGTTCTTGGGTGAGTGGAAATAATTACCGGTAAACCAAATTGGTCTTCGATACCCTCTATGATTGAAAGTATTTTGGAGAAGTTTTTTTTGTTTTCAATATTTTCTTGTCGATGTGAACTAACCACAAAATAACTATTTTTTGTAAGATTATGTTCTTTCAGAATTTTTGAGTTTTTAATTTTACTAAAATTATCTTCGATAACTTCTTTCATTGGGCTACCAATTTTTATTACAAGATCAGGTGCAAGGCCCTCTCTTAAAAGATATTCTCTGGCAATCGTACTATAGGTAAGATTCACATCAGCAGTATGATCAACGATTTTTCTATTGATTTCTTCAGGTACCCTCATATCAAAGCAACGATTGCCAGCTTCAAAATGAAAGGTAGGAATCTTTCTATTTTTTGCAGCAATAACTGATAAACAAGAATTTGTATCCCCCAGTATCATAACTGCGTCTGGACTTTCATTTTTTAGGACATCATCAGTTAAACCGATTACGTTTCCGATTGTTTTGGTAGCTGTATCACTAGCAGCATCAAGAAAATAATCAGGTTTTTTTAGGTTCAAATCACTAAAAAATATTTCATTAAGCTCAAAATCATAATTTTGGCCAGTATGTACAAGTTTGTGATCAAAAATATCATCAAATTTTTTTATTATTGAGCTGAGCCGGATAATTTCAGGTCTTGTTCCTACTATTGTTACTACTTTAAGCTTTTTCATTATCTATCTCGAAATAATAAGTATCAGGATTTAGTTTATCAAAAACTTCATTTGCATAAGCTAAAACTATTAGCTTTTCTTCGCCAATATTTTTAATGCTGTGTGATACCCCTGGAATAGTTTCTAAAACATTAGAATCATCTGCGCTGATAATAAAAGTATTTCTCTCATTGGTTAAGATGTCTTCATAAATAAATTTGCCTGTTCCTTGAATTACAAGAAATTTCTCTACTTTGACATGATGATAATGCATTCCCCTTACACAGCCAGGATTAATTGTAAAAAAAGAAATCTGGCCAAAATGATCTGATTTTAAAAACTCTGTAAATACGCCTCTATCATCAGTATTTTTTTCAATAGGATATAAATATTTTTTCTTTGGAAGGTAAGTAACATAAGTTGAATATAATGCTTTATCAAGACCATCAGAAATTTTTTCTAAAAAAGATGACTCTCTTTTTTTGCTGAAGCATTTAATCTTTTCAGCAAGCTCTTGAACGGTGACTGAGAATGTTTTCTTGAAAGATAATATACCGCTGGGAATATCCTTTTTATTTATCAAACTTTCTAGAATTAGAATAAACTCGTTAACGACATCATCAACATGTGCTAGCAATAATGGTTCAACTCTTTCATGAACTTCCAATTTCTCTCCATTTGCCGCTTGAAAACAAAATGTTGAAACCACCGAATTATAGTTTGGTTTTGACCATTTACCGAAGATTCCAGGCAATCTAATTATGAATACATTATTGTGGTTATCTTTTTGAAGCTTAATTAACTCTTCTTCAGCTAATTTTTTAGTTTCACCATAAATTCCTGAATTTCGAGCTTGAACTGAGGAGGAAAAAATAACTGGTATATTCTTCTTTTCTTCCGATAAACGCTGGCAAATTAATTTTGTTAATAGATGATTATTATTAACAAAATCTTGATTATTTTCTGAACGGTTTTCACCTGCTAGATGAAAAATTAAATCAGCATCAGATACTTTTTTCTTTATCTCAATTAATGATGTATCTCTAGTGATACCTAAAATTTTGTAATCATTACTTTCATTAAGCCTTACAACAAGGTTTTTTCCAAGAAAACCATTAATTCCAGTAATTAAAATATTCAATTAAAATTCTTCTTCAACGAGATTTCCTCTCAAGGCTGACTTAACAATATCAAGCTCTTTGAGCTTGTCTGATAGTTCGTTGACTGACAATTGTTTTGTATTATGAGAATTATAATCTTCCTGGCTGGAGATATCCTTTTCTCCTTGATTGTAAAATTTCTCATAATTAAGATCCCTTAAATCAGGCGGTACTAAATAGTACCCATCTAAATCCTTAGAATTAAATCTTTCTTCTCTACTTAATAATGTTTCATACAATTTTTCACCATGTCGTGTACCAATGATATCTATCTTGGGTTGAAATTCATGAAATATATCTTTTAATGACTCTGCTAATACCTGAATAGTAGATGCAGGTGATTTCTGAACAAAAATATCACCTGAAGACCCATTCTCAAAAGCAAATAAAACTAAATCAACAGCCTCATCTAATGACATCATGAACCTGGTCATTTCAGGATCAGTTATAGTCATAGGTTTTTTGCTAAGTATTTGGCTAATAAACAAAGGTATTACTGAACCTCGAGAAGCCATTACATTCCCATACCTTGTTATGGATATTTTCGTATTAGTCATATATCTTGAAGATGAAATTGCAACTTTCTCCATCATCGATTTAGAAATTCCCATAGAATTTATTGGATAGACTGCCTTATCTGTACTTAAGCATATAACTTTCTTTACATTGGCCTCATTCGCTGCTCTTAAAATATTGTCAGTTCCTAAAATGTTTGTTTTAACTGCCTCCATAGGATGAAACTCACAACTTGGAACTTGTTTCAATGCAGCTGCATGGAATATAAAATCAACACCTTTGGTCGGATTACTTAAAGAGCAGAAATCCCTGACATCGGCGATATAAAAACTTAACTTGTTTGATTGATATTTTTTTCGAATATCATCTTGCTTTTTTTCATCCCTACTTAAGACTCTAATTTCAGCGATCGAAGAATCTAGAAACTTTTCAAGAACTGCATTCCCAAATGATCCAGTCCCGCCAGTAATAAGCAAAGTCTTGTCTTTAAAAGTTTCCACAAAACAATTCTATCAGTTTGAAAGATCTAATATAAATTTAATTTGAGTAATCTTCATTAATCATCCGCAAAAATTCAAAGGTATCATGCGAACATTTCTTCCAGTTGTAAATTTTTGAGCGCGTGAGATTATTTTGAACTTTTAATTTAGCCATATCGGGATTTTTTATCGCCTGTAATAATGCATCTTGAATTGAAGATATATTTTCAGGATCAAAGAAAAAGGCACCATCATCTAATACCTCAGGCATTGGGCCTCTATTAGAAGATACCATTGGCTTTCCCGATGCCATGCCTTCTAAGACGGTAATAGGGAGATTTTCACAGCTTGAGGCAAACAAATAAATATCAGATTGAGAAATGATGGTTGGCAATTCATCTCTTTCTAAAAATGGCAGAAGATGAATAAATATTTGGTTCGGATCGATTTTTTTTAGTAGCTTCATAAACTTTTTGTTAAAACTACCTGAGCCACCACCAACCAAGGTAAGATCAAAGTTGAAGCCTTTTTTATTAAGCTCATATATTGACTGTGCAACCTTGTCTTGATGTTTATATGGTGATAATTCTGATATGTAAATAACCTTTATATGTTTTCCATTACTATCATCTTGAATTTTTGACTTGATTTGATTAACAGAAATTCTAAAAAAATCGGGGACGCCATGAGGGATTATTCTATACTCATTTAACTTTCCAGTTTTTCTTTGGATCATTTCAGATGCATAATTTGTCAAAAATATTACTCCTTGTGATGAGCGAAGAGAACGAATATATAGGGCTTGAAGTATTTTTAATCTAATCCTAGCAATGCTGAAACCAAACCTTTTAGCTTCACCTGGTTCAAAGGGCAACATGTCTTGACTGAGGGTAACACTCGGTTCAAATGGACAAATAGAGCTAGCAGTAGTTTTAAATAATATGTCACACCGTCTTCTTTCTAACTCTTTTGGAAAGATAAATCTTTGCCAAAAGGTTTGATAGAAAATTGATTTCTCCAGCTGCTTTGGAGAATGCTTATGAAGCCATTGATAATCAGGGAGTTTATCTAAACATGCTTTGTATGACCATATATGAATCTCTAAAGAAGACTGCAAGTCGTCTGGAATATTAGAAAGTATGCCATCTAAGTGTGCAATTGTACCTCCAGATCGATTTCTTGAGGCGTCAATAGCAATCCTCATTATGATAATTTCTTTTGTTCGATTTGCTCACGTACTGAAGAAGCCCACATACCAATTATGAAAGCTAATATGAATGCGCCATGACCAAGCTTGAAGGTTTCATGAAAAAGCCCAAAAGCTAATATCCCCCAAAACCCAATATACATTCCAAAATCATTGGCTTTCAAAAACTTCAAAATCTTTAAAAGTAAATAAAAATAAATAAAGAGGCCAACGAACCCAGTTCTAAATAAAATATCATTAAATTGTCCATGAGCGGAGCCGACTTGATCTTCAAAGAGAATCCAGATTCCTAGAAATCCCGATCCATATATTGGGCTTGTGGAGACATAGAAAATGATTTCTCTCAGCAAGTAAAGCCGGTAGCCCTCAGATGTATACATATTTGCTAAATTAATACCCTCTCCACTAATTAGCTCATTGAACCTTTCTCCGAAAAATTGAAAAGGGATAAATAAATATTCGTAATATCCTGTTAAGAAAACTATTAAGAAAATTACTATTGCATAAAGCATTAGCATCATAAAAAATCTTAAATTGAATAAATTTCTTGATTGAAAATAATGAAAACACAGAACTACAAAACTTAAAGCAAAAGATACGACAGAGGACCTTGAAAAAGTAAGGAAGATACCTGTAAAAAGAAGAATTAAAGCTGGTATCTTTGCAAGTTGTATTAGATAGTTATTTGATTTATAAAATAAAACCAACCAAAAGACAAAAACATACATAAAACCAAATCTCTGATTGCCAACTTGATTTTTAGCAGCGTATCCTAATTCTTCTGCATCAAAAGAGCGATATTCGAACAAATTATCAAAAGATAAAAATAGAGTAAAAAGTGCTGTGCCTATTTTGAAAGCAATTATCATTTTTTTATCGACTCTTATGAATGCAAATAAAAAAGCAGTAAAAAAAAGAAGAAAGCTCGATAACTTTCTGTAAAAAATTTCCCAATATTCTGCTTGAAGAATGCCTGCTACTGTAAACAAAAGCCCAAAAGAGAGCATAACTAGCATAAGATCCTTATGAGGTAGAACCAACCTCATTTCTTTAAATAAATAATAAATAGGAATGAGAACGAAGAAATAATTTGCAGAGAGGCCGTCGCCGCTTGTAGCAATTGTAAATGGACTGTATGAAAGATAAACAGCTATTGTAAGAAAAAAAACTCTTACAAATGAATGTGGAATTCTTAAAACACCTTTAGAGTAAATTTCATTCATATTAATTCTTATCCTAAAAACTATACTGCATTAATCGTAT
>MDTC01038877.1_pt1 | contig 10078 bp, 8 predicted proteins | sample 811181 | NCBI WGS metagenome assembly MDTC01 (sample SAMN05326644, study PRJNA326480) | marine metagenome | isolation source: seawater | place: Pacific Ocean: North | collected 2011
AACACAGGCGCAGAAATTTTTACAAAACTTTTAATAGAAGATATAGATCGGCTATATGACAGTAAATGAGTGTAATTTAATCAAATAAGTTATAGAATTCATATTATGAAAAAGCTAACTTTATTTCTTTGTTTATCTTTACTGATTACAAATTGTGGTGGAAATAGTGAAGTATTGGTAACAGAAGAAACTTCAACTACAAGCACAACTAAAAAAGTACAACCTTCAACAACTTTACCTGCTGAAACTACTACAACTACTGGCTTGCAGATATCATGTCAAGAGGATGATAATTCAGATATTGACTTTAATAACAAAAAAAATATACAAATATTTCTAAATAAATATGGATTCGATGCTGGAGAAGCGGATGGTGCAATAGGCAATAAAACTATAGAAGCAATTAAAGAGTTCCAAGCTTATGCAGGATTAAGCGTGGATGGTGCAGTAGGACCAAATACAATATCAAAAATGAAGGCATGGACTGGTTGTGAAGAAAAAGTAAATCATTATACAAGGAAAACAGTAGTGGCTTCTACGACCACAACAACTTTAGCGAACAGTAGTATTGCATCCGACTCTACTACTACTACTACTACTACTACTATTCCTGTTCAAACAATGAACCTAAATTATGGATATGTGCCAAGTCTTTCGCTTAAAAATAATGAACTGATAAGTATTTTTAAAGGCCATAGTGTCAGTAGTCAACTTTGCGGAACGCCATATTTCGATAATTTAAATAACGATGCGCTTAACTATTTTTCAAATGGAGTTCCTAATCTTACTACAATCTCCAATGGTGTATTTACGTTATCTTCTTTATCATCAAGTATCTTAAATAATTCTAATTCTCAATTTCAAATTCAAGTTATCGGCAATGGGGATACTAATTATAAGTTTTATTTTATTGAACCTTTTAGTAATCAATTTACTACTTTAAAACCAGGTCAAATTATTACAGAGGGAGGTTTAACTACAGCAATATTTGATAAAGAAGATATGAAATCTGGAGCATGGTTTTATGGTTTTACAGAGAATGGAAGTGGAGAAGTTATAAAAGCGTCTGGACAAAGAGAGTTTATTGTAGATAGCAGTAGCCAGATGAATAATTCTGAATCAAATCAAACAGAAATTATATTGATAACTAAAAACAACAGTAACATAACTCGAGGCCAGTCCTTATCTGTAGACGATACACTCTCAATTTCTTATATAACTGAAAATTTATATGATATAAGAAGTGAAACAACAAATGTAATAGAAGCTTCTGATAGCGTTATAACACTAACTAACAATTCTCAAGCTAAAGTGAATGAACTACTGCTTATTGAAAAAGAATTAATGTTGGTAACTTCAATAAACAATAACTCATATAGTGTAATTAGGGGCTACTTGGATACAGAGCCGAAAAGTTATGACATCTCTACAGGAGTTAAAGTAGTAGAGAGTATTGATGAACAATTTTTGAAAAGTAAGTTTGGTTACGCAATCTTTAGAACAGAGAAAGGATTTAAATTTCAGGTCCCACTTTATAAAGAAGTAAACAAAAATACATTTACTCTATCTGGGTGTCCAAATGATAGATACTCTTTAGAAGAAATAACAACTTTCTCATGGAGGCAACAGTTATCTTCAACGGTTATAAGTAATACAATTAGAAATACAAATACACCTCTTTTTGATAAAGAATTTGTAATAAATACTCCAGGTAATGTATATCTGTCTCCAGACGTAGAAGGGAAAAATCCGAATACAGGAGAGTTTATTATAAGTGGCCCAAGAGAACTTAATCTGAACATAAATGAATCAACTAGTTTTAATTTTAATAATCTACTTTTAGGTTCATCGGATTTAGTCTTTGCTGAAATTGTATTTAAAATGATCCCTTTAAGTGAATCAAATAAATTAAGTTCAGAGAGAACTGTTTACTTTAATATCGAAAATAATAATCTTGAATTCACAGTTAATTTATTAAATAAAACAGATTCTAAAACTAATGGTAAAGACAGTTGGGAATCAGAATATAAATATATTTTTAAATCAATTTCATTTTATGACAAAATTTCTAAAACTACTTTCGATAATACTGGAAAGATCCGTTATGGACACAGTACAGAAGTCGGAGCTCATGATGTTTACTATTTAGACCAGTTTTCTTTTGTAGTAGATAAAGATTGATTTTTATTTAATACTTTTTAATTATGTAATCTATTTCTTTTTAAAAAATTATAAGTAAATAGATGCATGGTTTTATACTGAGAAACAAAAAGAGCAATTAGGCTTAAGCATAAAACTAATAGAAAATATTTAGGATTTTTGTATACCTTATCACCTGTAATTTCTGCAATCTCTTGTGGTACAAATCCACCGGCAATGTAATTTATACATTCGTAATAGTTTGCAACAGTAATTGTATTTTTTCCCAACGATAGATTCTTATTTTCAAAAGTGTCATCTGGCGGAAAAATTAAATAATCTTCTTTTTGAACAGGTAGTAATGTTTCATCATGGTTTGAATAACATACAGATTTAGCAAACTCTTCTTGATTACACCAAGAATGAGAATAATTTAGCGTATTTCCTAAAGGATCTCCCAGAAAACAAGGGCTTAATAGGTGAACTTTATTCATTAATGTTTGACTAGATGTAATGTCTTTTAATTGTGCACTGTTGAAAAGCTGTATAGAAAATAAAAATATACTAATAAATATAACCATGCCAGTAATCAAATTTTCTTTTGTGATTTTGATAAACCAATAGAGAAAAGTAATCATTAGTAAAAAAGAAAAATAGTGGGTTTTAATTGGGTCTCCTTTTCCTGGATTAAAATTCATAGTTAATAGTGGGATTAGGTTTAAAACATTAACAATCATTACCGAAATTCCAACAAATGCAAGTATTCCTAGCTTTTTCATTATTAATGATTTTTCTTTAATCAATTGATAAAGAACTGATGTGTAGAATATTAATGAAGAAACTAAACCTACTCTGACTGAGTTAAGATTTCCTGGAAATTGATTATTAAACCAACCATCTTTATGAAACCAATATCTTTGCCAATAGTCACCAAATGTGTCCAAAAGTAATATTCCTAACATTGAGTTTGCATGAGCATCTCGAAAAGGATTTGCAAACAAATCTGAATTAATTAGATATATAAAACTTAAAGGCGCTTTATACATATATGATTCAGGCGTCTGGTGTTCCCATATGTAAAAACCTGTGTATGCTTGACTTTCTAATATAACCGGAATTGTAAAAATTAAAGCAAGAGACCCACAAAAGAGTACGTCTTGTCTAAATAAATCTTTACCGAAGAAAATAACTATTACAATGAGAATCATTAAGGTAATACTTGCTTTTAGACTTACTAAAAGTGCAATTATGGGACAACTCAATAAGAGATATTTTTTTTCATAATTTTCTTTAAAGGAAATAATGAAAAAAATCAACCACGGTAGAAAGCCAACTGCAACAATCTCGGGTTTTAAAATTAATCTTGTACCAACAACTGGAGGAAATACTGAAATAATGTTTATACACAATAAAGAGAAATAAAAAGAAAACTTAAGCTTTCTTAGTAAAAAATAAATTCCAAATAAACCTAAGGAAAAAAATAAAAAATTAATTACTTGAATTCCATGTGTAAATATTGAATTTTTATAGTCAAGAGAAATAACTAGGGGTTTAGAGTTTATCTCAATAAATTTTGCTACTAACCAGAAATATCCAATGCCCTGTGCTTGTACACCCTGGGTGTAGTTAAAAATAAAATTTTCAAGGTATTGTCCATAAAGGTTATAGTCTGTTCCCCTTGTGCTGTCATAATTAATAAAATTGAGAATATATATAAATAAATTAAAAATAATTGTAAAAATTACAATCAAAAATTTATCGATTTTTTTTAAGAACAGCACTTCTCTAACATAATAGTGGTTGGATAAAGAAGTTTATTCTATTTTCATATTCCGATAGGTTTATAATCAATTAATGTATAAAAATAAAAAATACTTGTTTTTTATCCCCTCATTTATTCACTTATTAGTATTTATTCCATTTTTAATTCAATCTAATATTGGTTCTGATTGGGACGCATATTCTCTAATTGGAACTTTTCTGATATTTGAAGATACAGGTCAATACTTACCATCTAGACCACCGGGGTTCCCCGTATATGAACTGATTGTTGGATTTATACTGGATTCTTCATTTTATAGTTTTGAAAACTTTGAACGTTTACTTTTGATGTTTCAATATGTTACTCTTGTAGCTTTTAATTATATAATATTTTTATTTTTTAAAAAAAATAAAAAATTTAATTTACCTTTATATTTAATTGCAGTTTTTTCTCCAATCTACTTAATTGCTGGTGTTACGGTAATTGACTATTTACTAGGATGTGTTTTTGGATTTTGTGGAATTTATCTCTCACAGGAGAACAAATTTAGTAATCTAGTGCCAATTTTAATTGCGCTTTCTATTGGAATTAGGCTTTCTAACTTAATATTTTTGATTGCTTTGTTAATATATCAAATACAAAATAAAGAAGTAAAAGATTCCCTAATATTATTTTTAAAAACACTCATTTTTTCTACACTCATATATTTACCAACACATTCAAACTTATTTCAGTACTTGAAAACATTAAATTACAAAATTTATGAAACATCATGTATTTTAAATTTAACAAATACAGACCACACCTTATATGATCGTTTAGGCAGATTTATCCTAAAGCAGATTAATTTCTTAGGATTAATAGCCTTTATTTTATTTTTATTTTATATTATAAAATCTAAACCGATATTCAAAAATAGCCAGATACCATTCCTAGTAATATTTGTGTTGTTTGAGATTAGTTTTTTAAGACTGCCGACTGAAGAGGGTCACCTTATACCAGCATTTATTTCATTTTTATTAATAATAAAAGATTTTAATGGGCCAAAAATTTATATTCTTCTTGTACTTTCTTTCTTAATTATTTCAAGTTTCTACGATTTAAAGTTTTATAGAGTAAACCAATTAGATAGTGCTTCCGAGGTTACTTTTGATATATATTTTGATAAGGGATTCCTTTTTCAAGAATATGAACTAAGAAAAGATATAAGTGATAAAACTTTTCATTATTTCAACTCTCGTGATACTTTGAAGAATGCATGGGAAAATGGTTGTCCAAATTAAGAAATTATTTGACAAGTATTTCATAACTAATTTAATAATTACTATTTTTGTATTTTCTTTTGGTGTATTTATAAATAGGGGGCTTTCAATAGAACCTGTTTCTTTAGGTGTATATTTTGATGAATTATCTATGATGCTGCCAGAAGTTTCAAATCACCGCTTTCCTCAGAGAATACTGCTTCCACTTATTTCATACCTAACTGGAATAAATGTTCAAATTCTAAATATTTTTATATTATTTGTATTTATATTTTCTATATTTAACTACCTGCTCATTAAGCAAAGTAGAACAATATCTTTTTTCGTAACTCTTATGGTTGCAACAACAATGGTATTTCAATTTCATATTATATATGGTGGTTATCCTGATGCCCTTTCACTTCTTTTATATTTTTTAGCAATTAAAAACACCGACAGTAAAAAATTTTACTTTTTTATATTTTTAAGTCTGCTTACGCGAGAAGCGGCACTTGTAATGATTCCCGTTTTGTATCTAATAAAAATAAGAAATAATAAAAAAGAAAACGTGTTCTTCAACTTGGTTTTTTTGTTAATTATTTATTTGCCAATTTACTTTTTACTCCAGCAAGGCGGAAATGAAAATAATGCGAATGGGTGGGAATTCTACTTAATACCCCTAATAGAAGATCCATTATTTTGGTTCAATAAGTCAACTGATTTTTACTGGCTTGGACTATTTTCCGCATTAAAGTTTTTATTATTATTAATTCCATTAATCATAAAATCCAAAAAAGATTTGTTACTTATTGTCGTTTCCCTTCTTTGTGTAAATATTCAATTTTTAGTTTCTGGAGGAGACAATACTAGATATTGGTTAATATTTGTTATTCCAATACTTTATTTAGTAAGTATCAATCTTAAAGAAAGTAATACTGTATTAGCAATAGCTTCTTTAGTTGTTTTCTTAAACATTATTACACCAAAATATTATGTTTTTACTGATGCTTATGATGGAGGTGTGTATGTTACTCCTAATGACTCCAAAATACATATATTTGATATTTATGCATTTTTTAATAATTAACTACATTTAATGTTTTTTGTGTATTTAATATTTAATTAATGAGTAAAAATTTCAATTTTTTAGTATTTGGTAGATTTCCTACTGAAAGAGCATATGGGGTTCATCTAATATCAAATGCTAAATCATTTCAAAAATATGGAAACGTAAATATCTTTTATCCAACAACAACAAATTCAAAAACAATTAAAAAGAAACCGGAGAAATACTATTCTGATCCAGATAATATCAATTTTAATGAAGTAGAATTTTATGATATTACCGATACTTTTATCTACAACTACTTACCATCAATATTGCAACAGTTTCTATGGTTACTTTTTACATATTTTTTTGGCAGAAAGGTTTCTAAGCTAATACCAAATTCAGAAAATGAAACTAATTGGTCAACTAGTTCTGTCCTACTATTTAGTGCTTCATGCAATAAACAAAATTTGATATTTGAAATGCATGGAAGAGCAAGAAAAGTCCAGTTATTGTTCTTGAAAAAAATATATAAAAATAAATTTAGAAAAAAATTATTTATATCAACTTCTAGAAATGGATTTCAAAATCTTAAAAGTAAAGGTATTACTGAAAATTTATATTTTTTGCCAAATGGCGTTGATATAAATCTTTTTAAACCTGCTGAGAGTAAAGAAATTAATACTCATGAACTAAATATTGGATACGTAGGCCAGCTTCATACATATGGTGTAGAAAAAGGTATTGGACTTTCATTAATGGCATTAAATCAAGCTATAAAAGAGTCTGGTAACTTAGCTTATGAACAAATATTTTTTTCAATTATTGGAGGTACTAAAGAAGAGCATAAAACTATAAAAGAAAAATTTGATATAAAAAATTTTAGTATTAAATTTACTGAAAACACAACTCAGCGAAATGTTGCTGAATTAATTAAAAAGTTGGACATAGGAATGGTCCCGTATCCAAACGATGAACATATTGCAAAATTTTCTTCTTCATTAAAGTTGTTAGAATATATCTCATCTGGAATATCAGTTATTGCATCTGATGTGGAAGCAAATAAAATATTCGAAAAAGATAAAGTGGGGGTTGAATATTATAAAGTTGATGATCTAGAGGACTTAAAAGAAAAATTTAAATTTTATATAAATAAAAATAATTACAAACACCTTACAAGTCAGTCATCACTAAATATCAATTACCGTAATAATCTTTCCTGGACCTTAAGGACTAAGGAAATTATATCTAAAATTTGAATTATGCGCCTGTAGCTCAATTGGATAGAGCATCTGACTTCGGATCAGAGGGTTGGGGGTTCGAGTCCCTCCAGGCGTGCTAAATTTCGTTAATTTTCTTAACTATTTTATAAACACGGTTTTGAATACTATATTCCTGAATATTTTTTTTATCAAAAGTTACACCAGAAGACAGTAGTTCTATTGAACTTTTTATTGCTAGGGCAATTTCCTCACTTTCATTATTGTAGAATATAGATTTTGGATAATTAAATCTTTTATTTGCTTCTACATTTGAACAAACTATTACAAGGTCTGCTCTAATATATTCAAAATACTTCATTGACGATGAAAACTTATTTACATGATTTGAATCTGGGAGGGGAATGAAACCAATATCTGAATTTAAAAGTTCTTGTAAAAATTCATTTGAATTAATTCTATCGTATATTTTGATATCTTTTTGAATATTATTCTTGTTGATAAAATCAAGTAGCTCTTCCTTTTCATACTGATTTGAGCAATAAATAGAGAAAGTGCAGTTTTTTACATCTCCTAATTTAATTAAGTTATCAAGTGATAAAATTATTTCTTCCAGTCCCTTGCTTTGTCCAGCTATTGACAAAGATCCGCCAAATATAAATTTCACTTTATTGTCATTTCTTTTTTCTATTTTTTCAATACCTGAAAACACTTCCTCGTTATAGCCTGTTTCGAGATACATAACATTTAATTTATCTATTCCTATATCTAATATCATATTTTTAAGAGTTGGAGTTATTGTGACAAAAAGAATTTTTTTATTTCTTTTATAAGAGAGACTTGTTAAAAATATTGACAATCTAGTTAGTTGATGGATTTCGTAAACTAATTTTCTATTGCTATTTCGCATCATAAACAAAACAATTGCAGACCTTGTGTATAAAACAGTTTCTTCTTGGTGCGATGAACTGGTGTAATTTTTTACTCTACAAGCAAAAATAAAATGATTAGCTAAATATATGATTCGATTAAAAAAGCTATCATTTAAATACTTAAAATATTTTGTATGTTTTATTTTTGTAATCTTCAACTTTGGGTTTAGATTATAAAACTCGTAAATATCTTTTTTTGTTGTTGGTATTTTCCTTTCTGGAAAAATTAATTTAACTTTAATATCGTTTTTTATCAATTCATTAATAGTTGACATAGATTGAAAGGTATTAGTCCTATAATCAGGAAAATATTGATAGGTTGCATATATTATTTCCATGCAAACTAATAGTAATTCCTCGTAACGCAAACATACAATATTTTTAATTTATAGTTATTTAATTTATGGCTTAAAGTAGTAAGAATGAAAGGTGATCCAGGTTATTTTGGTCCACAATCAATGATGTGGAAAGTAAATAGAGAGATAACTGTACTATTTGGTGGTGCGAGAGCTCTATTAATGCATGCTGCTCATCCATTAATTGCTGCAGGTGCAAGGCAAACCTCGTTTTACCAAAGAGATCCATGGAAAAGGCTCATTAGGACCCTCTCCCTCCAAAACTCAGTGACTTTTGGCACAAAAGACGAAGCTAATGAAAGTGCTCATAGAATTAATAAACTTCATGAGGTTATTAAAGGCAAGGATGAAATTACTGGAGATACATATGATGCACTTGATCACGAACAGTTGCTTTGGGTTCATGCATGTTTACAAATCTCTTCAATTTATTTCTATGAAAAAACTGTTAAAAAATTATCTGATGAAGAAAAAAATATTTACCATAGAGAAAATATGGTTGCAGCAGAACTTGTTTTAGTTGATATAAAAAAAATGCCTCAAACGCATGAGGGTTTAAAAAAATGGGTAATTGAAAAATCAAGAAAAGACAATTATTTAATTTATACAGATGTGGCAAGAGATGTGCAGGAAATAATTGCTGGAGGGCCTGTTCCTAGACACATTAAGCCAATTTGGCCTTTTATAGCATTTACAGCTTTCAATACTCTTCCAAATGAATTTAAAATAATATATGGAGTTAAGGAAAATAAATTTAAAAGCTTTATTTTGTCCTTCAATCTCTTTCTTTTAAAGTACTCTAGACCTCTACTTCCACCATTTTTTCGACTGATTGCTCCAGCTAGGTGGGCAAATCAGAGATTGAGGAGGAACCCAGATTTAAAATTCAAAGATAAAGCGCAAATATAACTTAATAAATATAATGAAATAATGAATCAAGAAAATAACTGGAAAGATATTTCCAAAGACATGAAAAATTTGGGAAAGAAAATTCAAAACAATATTAAGACAGATAATATTGTCGATGATTTACAATCCTCATTAAAGTCGACTATTGAATCAAGTACTGAAATAATAAAAAGTCTTTCTGAAATAATAGATTCATCAATCAATGATCAAGAAATTAAGGATGATGCAAAAAATTTAATTACCCAGATAAGTGATGAATTAAGAGAAAATATAAGGAAAAGTAAAAGTAAAATTTCTAAAGCAATTAATTTAGCAGATACTTCTTTAGAAGAAGAGTAGATTTTATTTTCTTAAACATATTAATATTCATACAGATGAAATTGGGTCGGTAGCTCAATCGGTAGAGCAGGAGCCTTTTAAGCTCAAGGTCGTGGGTTCGATTCCCACCCGACCCACAATTTTTTAAGCAAA
>MDTC01176497.1_pt1 | contig 10078 bp, 6 predicted proteins | sample 811181 | NCBI WGS metagenome assembly MDTC01 (sample SAMN05326644, study PRJNA326480) | marine metagenome | isolation source: seawater | place: Pacific Ocean: North | collected 2011
AGATGGATTTGAGAGCGATGTTGGATCGCATGGATGTCTACGGTCAAGAGTTTTAACGTTAGACTCAAAGAAAGAATCACTACTGTTATAAAAGAACGAGGAGGGAATTTTTTGCAAGCACGGAGGGTGGCATGTTTGTAAACTATACGAAAAGGCAACGAACGCGTTTTTAATTCTGCGGATACTTATAATAAAACTACGGATACTCGCAACAAAAATAATATTCAAGGCATCGAGGCATTGAGCGAGCGAGATAATATCACAAATATATGAGTCACGTAGTTACCTAACATGGTTGTGTAGTACTTTTAATACCAAATACTTTTAATACTTCGTATTGAGTAGACGTTTGTTTACTTACTCTTCGGTGTCGTCCGACGATCTCTTTTCCTTCTTCCCAAAAAGGGAATGAATTTCTTCAAAAAAAAAAAGAAAAATTTGAAATTTTCTCCCCGATGCGCGTCGATTTAATCTCCGTGTTTTGGCACAACGTGGAGGGGGAGAAGCACAACGAACCCGTCTTGAGTTGTTCTTTCGACCCTTCTTGTTCGTCGACGACGGCCTCGTCTTTTTCACGCGAGGAGGGCCAGCGTCTCGCGACTGCTGGAGGCGATAAGACGATTAAGATTTGGAACGTTTTGGGAGAAGAAGAGGCGTCAAAAGACGAAGGGGATGGAAAAGAAGATGGCGAGGACAACGAACGGCAACAAAGACACGTGGAATACAAAGAAACGATTACTCGACACGCCGCCGTGGTGAACTGTGTGAAATTTTCCCCGGATGGTTCGATGCTTGCATCGTGCGGAGACCGAGGCGAGGCGTTCGTGTTTGAGAAAAGAAAAGAGGAGGACGAAGTGCAGAAGATGGATGTGGACGTGCGAATAGTTGACTCAAGTAAATGTGAATCTGGCGAAAATAAAAGGGGAGGAGAAGAAGAGGAAGCCCAATCGATGTTTAGCTGCAAGTGGACTTTGCGCGGCGGAACGGCGGATGCGTTAGATTTGACGTGGTCGGCAGATTCACAGTTGGTCGCAGTGTCGTACATAGATTGGCGGACGATTATTTACGACGTCGCGAATGGTGGACTGCCGTTGATTGCATTTGAAGGAAAAAGAGGGAAAGGAGGTTTAGGTGCAAGTAGTGGTAACGGGCACACGAGTTTTGTGCAAGGCGTTGCATTTGACACTTTATCTAAGTGGATTGTATCGGTGAGCGCGGATAGGACGATGTGTGCTTGGTCGGCGAAGAAGGTTGCGATAAAAGCCAAAAAAGGCGAGAAGACGAGCACGACGAAGAAAGTTTGGGCGACGAGTTCGTTCAAGTATAGCAGCTGTGCAAAGAGCGCAAAGACTAGCGTAGATTGTACGAACAATACCAACGGATGCGAAAACGCGAGCAACAACATCGAGGCGAGTGTGTCGACACTCTTTCATGACGATACCTTGCCTTCGTTCTTTAGGCGACCGAGTTTCTCGCCGTGTGGTTCGTTCTTAGTCGTGCCGAGCGGTATAATTAAGGAAACGATATCCGAAAACGGCGGGAAGAAAACGGAAAGCGTAGATTGTGCGCACGTGTTTTCTCGAGATGATTTGACGCAACCGAAAGCGTCTCTTCCGTCGCTGAAACCTTCGACATGTGTCTCGTTTTCGCCAAAGGTGTATAAACTGAGAGGCGTCAAAGACGATGGCAATGATGATACTTCCATAAATCCTTTCAGAGGATTAATACATCGTTGTATCTTTTGCGTGTGTACGATTGACGGAGCGATGGTTTACGATACTGAAGTTGCGTCCCCAATCGCCATCATTTCAAACGCCCACTACGCTGCAGTTACCTGCGCGACTTGTAGTGCAGACGGGAGAACTCTGGTGTTGTCGAGTAAGGACGGTTTCTGTTCGTTCGTTCGATTCGGTGAAGGTGAATTCGGCGAAGAAATAGGAATGCCGAAACTTGCCATCGAAACAGAAGAAGCGGAGGAAAATAAGGAGAATGAAACAACGGTTATCGGTGCCACAGCAGCAAAAAATCCAGACCAAGCAACAGGCGCGCTGTTTAGGAACAACAAAAGCAGCGCTGCAGACATGAACAAAGGCACAGCACCGACTGGGAGGCGAATAACCCCGGTCATGATGATGTAAAAATAGTCACATACACACGCATTGTAAGAATGAACGCCCTGAGATTTTTCATTAAAAAAATATTTGTTTTTATCTACTAGTCGTTCTCTCATCCTCTTCTCTGTCATACACTCTCTCACCCCCCTCTCTCAATTGCTTATGTTACTCTCTCGGTTTTATTTGTTTCGTTTCATTTTCTTTTCTCGGTTTATTCTTTGTATTTCTTTCGTTTTGTTTTCATTTTGGTTTTGGTTCAGTTAATTCACTCGTCAAGACAATAGCACTCCTATCGAAAGCCCACAAACAACTCAACTCCTATTCTCTCCTCACACAATATATACACACAAAATATTTCACACGCACTCTCACGCACGCGCACTTCCACCTCTCGGCGAACGACGTTTCCTTGGCGTTTCCGGACGATGTAAAGCATCCGATTCGGTTGAGCCTCGCCAACCAAACATCTTCCTCATCAAGGATCCTACGATAGTATTCTTCTCGCTGTCATCGTTCGCTTTTGCCGTCGATCTTCGTGACGTGCGCTTGTTGGTGTTGAACTTTGGAGTTCCACCTCCTTCAGCGAGCGCCATGAGTTCGCCGTAGCGTTCGTCGTCCGCTTCGACGTATTCCAACCCGTATTCCAAGACGTCCTCCAACGGCTCAAAGCAAATCGTTAAAGGTTGCGTCGTGGCGAAATCCATCTCCGCCTGCGCTTTGCGTCGTCTCTTGGATGCGGCAGGATTAAAACACACTCGTCGGCGTCGTCTCTTCTGCGCGAGTGCACCGCCACTGTTCAACAAAGCGTTTTTACGCTCTTCTTTTTCAGCCTTTTGGCGTTTCACCGCCGCGGCGTCAAAGCAAAACAGGTAGCGAGCGCGCTCAGCTTCGGTGGCGACCTCTGGACGCTCACGAAGTTCTTTCGAGGGCGTCCAGTAGAACCGCGAGAGTAATGGACGACCGTTATTGTGAATCATCCTCTTCTGATACCAGTAGTGATGTACAGTCAAAACGACTGCGCGAGACGGCGCATGTGGATACTTTTTTCGTAGCTCAGCAAAAGCTTTATCCATAGCAGCGTCAGGCTTCACAACGAACGGCTTTGAACGAATTGAAGCGTTGGGAGAAAGAGTTGCTCTCGTACTCGTGTTTTTTGGGGTTGTTTTCACGGTCAAATTCATCTTTTTCTCGAGCAACGCGCGATCGAAAACTTCCTCCGTCTCCGCGAGGGAAGATAAGGAAGATTTCGAACCGCGCGTCACGCGCTTCGTTAATCCAAAGTTACTACCACCACCGAAGGCATCGAATGCGTTCGATTTTGTGTTGTTCTTGTTCTTGTTTGCCATATTATTTTTATATCTCGTTGAATTGTTGTTATTTTTTGTCTTTTGTTGGATTGGCGTTTTCAGCTCACCCGCCCCGACATCCACAGTCGAGGGAACCCATTCGGCGACGCGACGCGCCTTGCGCATCTTCAGCGCAGCGGCAGACTGCTTCGCCGAAGCAGCTCGCCCTTCCAAATGGACTTTCGTCAAAGATTTACTACTAATGTTGTATAAACTTCTTGTAACTCTTTTAACGACGAGATCATTGCTGGACCCGTTTCCCGACAGATTTTCCCCGTCAGAATCGTTTATATCCGACAACTTTTCAAGTCTCACCAAATGCTCATCATCGGAACAATCAGAAGAATTTTCTGAACCAGAATTAGTAACACTTTTATTCAATTTCGATTTCGAATGTGTTATTGCAGTTTTCATTTTCTTCGTACCGATGAGACCTCCATCGCCGACGGCAACATCGTTTGTGCTCGGAGTTTGCGGGAGTGTCACGCAATCATTCGTCGCATCGTTGGAATTTTCACCACCATTCATAATCACGCCCCAAGTGTCGTACTTATTTGGTAAACTGTGTCTTTTATCGTTGCGTTTGTAATGCGGTGGAGAAACTAAAAACGCTTCGTGCATCGGTTGGTCTGACGTCCAGTGCAACGCATCTTCCTCTGTCGACGGCGAATAGCATCTACCCAGGACGATATCGCACGCGGAATTCGACGAGACCATGCTCGACGCACACCAGGATTCTTCTTCAAAGACGTCGAAAAGTTTCTCCACGTGTTCTTGCGTCATGCTGTCTTTACCGCCTTTCATCAACGCTCGTTTACCTTGTTCTCCTTGCTGTCTCTGGTCTTTCTTTTTCATCATCGTGTTCATTTTCTTCTTTTCTTTCATATTTTCTGCGACAAACGCGTCTCTTTGGGACTCGAGCCATTGCAAATCCTGATCGTCGCATTCGTACGTTGCCGCCGCAGTGTTCGGACCAAACCTCGCTGCGACGACTCCGCCGTCCGATTTGTGATACCCCTGCGGCGGCTTGTACGCTTTCCCATCGTTCAAGTTCGCGTAATAGTGCGCGGTTTCTGCTTTACCAAATTGTGGCACGTGGATATTCTCATTTTTCGCAAACGGATCCTTATTAAAGCCTTGGATGCGCGCATTCAATTCGCGTTGCGACAATTTCTTTTTATTCCCCTTCCCCTTCACCGGCGTCGCATTTGTGTCATTTTCTATACCATCGTTATTATTAGCACTACCTCTCTTCGGTCGGTTTCCATCGCATTTCTTCTTGCTCTCTTTCTCAGCTTTCTCTTGTCTCGTCGCCTTTTTCACGCGAGGTTTTTGCTGCATGTTTCTCGTCTTGTTCTGTCTTCGGTTGTCTCTGACGCCGCACGCGTTGCACAACGTCTTCGGTCCGTCTGGACCGTTACGCCACAAAGGCGTCGTGTGCGTGTTGCAGTGCGCGCATCTCTTCCCTGGAATACCACACGACGTTTGAGTATTCGCCATCCTTTCTTTTGTTCTGTCCTCTCCTTCTCTCTTTCTCCCCGCTCGCAGCTGCAGAGGAATAAGGGGCACTAATCAATTCCTTCCCTCTTTAAAGAGTGAAGTATAAAGACACGTCCTGCGCGATGTGATCGAGAAACACGGAGGTTAGCTGTGAGTACGCGCATACATGCGAAGTGCGATGGTTCGACATCTTTCCGCGACCGTCGCGATGTTCAGTCTTCCTCGAGCGCGTTTGCAGTTCATACGATTCATCCAAAGATGAGCGAAAAAAAAGCAGAGGAACCTCTCTCGATACCGAAGTACTCAAGAGGAATTCCTGAGGCGGGCACACGCGAATGATGCGCGCGTCAATCGCGCTCCCGCGTGCCCACGCGACCGCTTCGAGCGCAAAAAAAATCGACGCGCGATGCCAAACGCGTATTTCCCGTTCGATTCGAGTCTTCGCGCGAAGATCGACTCACCTGCCACTTTTCACCCGCGTGTTTTTCGGAATCGCGGGTTCGGATGCGATTAGTACTGCCTCTCTCCGACTCGACTTTTTCTTTCGCTCCGATTGAAAAATTAAAAGCGCGCACGAATTTCCCCTCTCGCTCTTTGCGCGCTCTCTCCGCGCGCGAACGTCCTCCTCTCGCCCGCGCCGTTCGAGCAGACAGGAACGAATCCACGCCACTCCAAAACGCCCGATCCTCGCGACGTTCTTCCTTCCTTCCCGGAAATAAACGCGCACAAAAACGCGACAAAAGTGCGCCGAATTTGTTACGCCTACTAAAAAGAGAAGGGCACCAAGAAGAGAAGAAGGAGGGAAAAAATTGGTGCAAAAAAAGGAGAACGAAGCGACAAAAGACCGAAAAAGAAGACCGACGAAGGAACCAAAAAAGAAGGATGGAATTAATTACAGAGAGGAATAAATTTGCTCTACATGTCTTGAAGGACCTTTTGACGACGCCGTTCTTCCCCTCGTTCCCCCGCGTCGCGCGCGTTTCATCAAAGCGACACACGTCGGATCTCCTCGTCCAGCGGCGAGGCGCGTGGCGTTCGCTTTTTTGTTTTTTTCTACGACGAACCCCTTCTTTCTCTAAGCGAACCACATCGTCACGGGAGAACTCTCTTCTTCCCCAAAAAATCATCCTTTTCCCCAGAGTCTTTAGAGGAGACGAAAAGACCAAAACGTGCGCGTGTGCCCTTTTTTTTCGTCGCACGAACGCAGATATTTTTTTCAACTGCAGAAATATCTCGATCCTCCTCCTCTCCCTCTTTTTCTATACTATACCCTAATAAACGTCCTGAAAACCCTAAACAAAAAAATTCAAAAAAAAGAAAGAGTTTTGTGGTATTCCCCAAGAGAGAGACGAGAGAAAGTCGTCGTCGTCTTTTGTGCGTCTCTCTCTCGATAAAAAGCGCCCGTCGCTCGTCCAAAAGCCGAACAACATCATACCGCGTCGTCATGAACGACGAGACGAATAGGACGAATAAGCGAGGCGGCGGCGAAGGCGAACTCCCAGACAACGCGAAGAAGTTGAGAGAAGAGGACGAGGACGATGGCGAGACGCAAAATCTCGATTTCCAAGATTTCGCGCACAACACGGAAGAAATTTTAGAGGAAGAGGTGTACGTGCAAGACGTCGGGAACGTATCCGATGACGTCAAGGTCACGGAATCGGAGAAGAAGAGCTGGAATCGGAAGCCGCTGGCGAAACCGGTCGACAGTCAAACGGATTCCATACGTACGTTTTCGTGTTCTCTTTTTCTTTTTTGTTTCGCCGTGCGTGATTTTTCAAATATGTAACCACATCGTCCTCTCTCAGTGTTCCAGCAGTTGGACATCGATTACATCATAGGCCAACCACACGAGATGCTCGGCCAAGAGAGACGGTCTAAAGGTCAGGCAGCGATTTTGCGAATGTTTGGCGTGACTGAAGATGGGCACTCGGTGTGCGTGCACGTGCACGGTTTCAACCCGTATTTTTACTGCGCGGTGCCGGAAACGTTTACCGAGCAACACATTCCGGCGTTTTTAATGTCTTTGAATTCACAGATGATGGCGCACCAACGGTCGTCAAACACGGCTAGAAATTTTGCGTTGGACGCGCATCTGATTTTAGATAAACAGTCTTTGATGAATTTCCAACCGAATGGGAAGAAAGGACGCTTTTTACGCGTCATCATGATGTTGCCGACGCAAGTGTCACAAGCCAGAGGGATTTTAGAAAACGGGATACACGTGGACGCGTTGCACCAAAGCGCGTTAACGTTTCCAACGTTTGAGAGTAACGTTTTATACACGTTGAGGTTTATGGTAGACAGGGCAGTCGTTGGCGGGAACTGGTTGGAGTTGCCGGCGAAAAATTACCGAGTGCGGCCGCAGCAAAGGAAAGCGAGCTACTGCCAAATCGAGTGTGACGTCATGTTTGATCGGTTCATCTCGCACGCCGCGGAAGGAAAATATTCAAAGTTGGCACCGTTTAGAATTTTGTCCGTCGATATCGAGTGCGCTGGAAGAAAAGGATTCTTCCCTGATGCTGAACAGGATCCGGTGATTCAAATCGCCACGCTCGTCACCGAACAAGGCTCGGATTCACCGATTATCAAAGCAATTTGGACGCTGAACACATGCGCGCCGATCGTCGGCGCGGAGGGGAAATCATTCAGCGACGAGAGGGAGTTATTAAGAGATTGGGGCAAGTTCATGCGCGCAGTCGATCCGGACATGCTCATTGGCTATAACATTGTCAATTTCGATTTTCCGTATCTCATCCAACGCGCGAAAACGTTAGGCGTGCAAGATTTTCCTTATTGGGGAAGAATCATCGGAAAACAATTGACGATTAAAGATACGACGTTTAGTTCCAAAGCGTATGGGACGAGAGAGTCTAAAGAAATTACAATCGAAGGGAGAGTTCAATTCGATATGCTGCAAGCGGTTCAAAGAGACTATAAACTTTCGAGTTACTCTTTGAACTCGGTGTCCTCGCATTTCTTAGGCGAGCAGAAAGAAGACGTGCATCACTCGGCGATTTCCGAGTTACAAGCCGGAACCGCAGAAACGAGAAGACGTTTAGCGGTGTATTGTTTGAAGGATGCGTATTTGCCGCAACGTTTGTTGGATAAGCTGATGTATACATACAACTACATCGAAATGTCCAGAGTCACCGGCGTCCCGTTGTCGTTCTTGTTGGCTAGAGGCCAATCGATTAAAGTCATGTCGCAGCTGTTGCGAAAAGCCAGACAACGCGGATTGATCATCCCAGCGAGAAGAGACAGAGGGAATGGTCCGAATGCGCAGTTAGAAGGTGAAGTCGCGTACGAAGGGGCGACCGTTTTGGATGCGAAAGCTGGGTATTACGAACTCCCGATTGCGACGCTCGATTTTGCGTCTCTGTACCCATCCATCATGATGGCACACAATTTGTGCTACTGCACGTTGGTCAAACAACAAGACTTGGCAGATTTACCGCCGGAATCGTACACAAAAGCGCCAACTGGGGACGTCTTTGTCAAATCAACGCAATTCAAAGGTATCCTTCCGGAAATTTTAGAGGAACTCTTATCGGCGCGGAAGAGAGCGAAACAGGATTTGAAAAACGCGACGGATCCTTTAGAACGCGCGGTTTTAGACGGTCGCCAGTTGGCGTTGAAAATATCTGCCAACTCCGTGTACGGCTTTACCGGTGCCACGGTTGGTCAGCTTCCGTGTTTGGAGATTTCCGCCTCGACGACCGCGTATGGTCGTCAGATGATTGACCACACGAAGAAATTGGTGGAAGAAAAATACACCACCGCCAACGGGTACGAAGGCGACGCCGAAGTCATATATGGTGATACCGATTCCGTGATGATTAAATTTAACTGCAAGGAGTTGAAAACAAGCATGGAGTACGGTTTAGAAGCTGCCGATTACGTCTCTGCGACGTTTACAAAACCCATCAAATTAGAATTTGAAAAGTGTTACTGGCCGTATTTGTTGATCTCCAAGAAAAGATACGCCGGCTTACTCTGGGAAAACAGCGAAAAGTGGACAAAAATGGACACGAAAGGTATCGAAACCGTGCGGCGCGATAACTGTTTGTTAGTTCGTCAAGTCGTCGAAACGTGCTTGACGAAAATTCTCATGGAAAGAGACATCCCGGGTGCGGTCAAATACGTTCAAAACACCATCTCGGATTTACTGATGAACAAGTTGGATTTGTCGCTTTTGGTCATTACCAAAGGTTTAACGAAAACTGCTGACGAATACGCGGTCAAAGCGGCGCACGCGGAGTTGGCGCAGCGCATGTTCCTTCGTGACCCGGCGACTGCTCCAGTCGTCGGCGACCGTGTCGCATACGTCATGATTAAAGCCACGAAAAACGCCAAAGGCTACGAAAAATCCGAGTGCCCGATTTACGCCATGGACAACAACTTACCCATCGACCACAAACACTACTTGGATGCCTTCTTAACCAAGCCACTGTTGCGTTTGTTCGAACCGATTCTCCAAAATGCCGCTTCTGTCCTCCTCTCTGGCGAACACACGAGGTCGATTGCGTTACCCACCCCTTCCTCCACCTTAGCTGGCGGCATCATGCGCTTTGCAAAAGTCCGCCCGTCTTGCGTCGGGTGCCGCGCACCAATAACGGACGAAAAACTATCAAAAGCCTTGTGCAAGCACTGCGTCGAAGACGAATCCAAACATCTACAAAAAGCTTTAGTCACGGTAAACGAGCTTGAGAGAGATTTCAACCGTTTATGGACGCAATGTCAAAGATGTCAAGGTTCGTTGCACCAAGACGTCTTGTGTACGTCGAGAGACTGTCCGATTTTTTACCGAAGAAGGAAAACGCAAAAGGATTTGGTCGAAGCCACGTCCACGTTGAAACGATTCGATTGGTAATAAAATTCTTTAGCCAACGTTTTGTACCTAGGTAATTAGTCACATAACACATTCTCTCCAGATTTTTCTTTCTCGCGCATATTTTTGCTCTTTTCTCTCTCTCTTTCCTCTGAATTGTCCCATTAAAAAAGTTCCGAAAAAAACAATGGAAGATAATCCTCCCGATGAGCCACCACCAATCCTTCTCGTTGATCGTTTTCAACTCCTCGAGCTCGTCGGTCGAGGCACGACCGGCGTCGTCCATCGAG
>MDTC01180726.1_pt1 | contig 10078 bp, 10 predicted proteins | sample 811181 | NCBI WGS metagenome assembly MDTC01 (sample SAMN05326644, study PRJNA326480) | marine metagenome | isolation source: seawater | place: Pacific Ocean: North | collected 2011
AAAACTAAATTATGGATGGGTGACTGAGCGGTTGAAAGTACCGGTCTTGAAAACCGGCGAAGGTGAAAGCCTTCCGTGGGTTCGAATCCCACCCCATCCGCCATATCTATAAATTCCTTACCTTTTTTAAATTTAAAATTTTTATAAATTATATAATAATTACAGGTATTTATAACTTATACTTAATTAAATTCTCTATTGCTACCAGATACAACCTACGGAAAATTGTGGTACAGATATTGAGAATTAAAAATTAATTAACTTATTTAAGTTTAAAAAAAATGACTCAATATGATTTTGTATTAGATTATTATCTTAAAATCATTATATTCCAAGCAGGATACTAATGTGTTATAACCTTTTCTTGCATACTCAAATGGATTTGCTTTAAGAGGATCTTGTTCTGCTTCAACAACAATCCAACCACTATACTTTATATCTTTAAGTCTTTTAATAAATTTTCGGTAGTTAATGCAACCGTCTCCTGGAACTGTAAATATACCATTCAACACACAATCTAAAAAACTATCCTTAGTTTTATCAACTTTTTTTAAAATATTCTCTCTAATATCTTTTGCATGAACATGATTTATTCTATTTCCAAAGGCAGAAATAATTTTCTCATAATCACCGTTGGCGAATAGAAGATGCCCTGTGTCTAAAAGAAGACCAACAGATTCTCTAGTATTATCCATTAACTGCTCAATCTCATTTTGCGTCTCAACGACTGTACCCATATGATGATGGAAACTCAAAGGCACACCTTTATCCAAGCAGTAATCGGCTAAATTACTTAAGTCTTGTCCATATTGCTTAATATCAAATTCTGATAATCTTGGTCTCGAATTTAAAGGTTTGTCTTTATTATTTTGAACTGTATTGTAAGTTTCTCCATAAACTAAAACACTTGCACCAACTTTCACAAATAGTTTCAACATTTTATCTAACTTTATTTTTTCGTCATTTAACTTATTTTTAAGCAATGTTCCAGAATACCAACCGGAAATAAGTTTTAATTCGTGCGCTTCTAAAACTTTTTTAAGGCTATTAGGATTGTTTGGAAATTTTCCGCCTAACTCAGTTCCTGAAAACCCAGCTAAGCGTGTTTCTTTTAAGCATGTTTCTAAGCTAGTATCACCACCTAGTTCAGGTAAATCATCATTAGTCCATGAAATTGGTGACATACCCAATTTTACCTCCATCTAAGACACGCCTTTTCTTTTGAAAATTTATCGATTAACTTTCCGATCATCATTTAAATCCTTTGTTTTGATTTATTCTAGCAACTAAATAGTCCTTTCTAAGATTTGACTTATTACTATCCGTAAAAGTTTCTGGAATGGCAACATCCCACCAAGCACCTCCTTCTACAGTACTAATATTTGGATCTGTATCAATAACTATAACCTTAACTCCCTTTTTTCTAATTGTGTTTTTTACCTCAACTTCGAGTTCAGCTATTTCAGACACATAGACAGCTTTAGCTCCCATAGATTTGGCGTGAGAAACGAAATCAATCTCTATCTGCTTATCAAATTTAGAGTCAGAAAACAGATTATTAAACTCTGCTCCCCCTGTTGCCTTTTGCAAACGATTGATACAACCATACCCTTTATTGTTTGTAAGAATAAGGGTCATTGAAATTCCCATCATAGCAGCTGTAGCTAGTTCAGAATTCATCATTAGGTAAGATCCGTCACCTGAAAAAACGACATTAGGTCTATTAGGTGTAGCGAGATTTACTCCAATACCAGCTGAGATTTCATATCCCATGCAAGAATAGCCATACTCCATATGATATGTATTTTGATCTAAAACTTTCCACAGTTTGTGCAGTTCTCCTGGCATTGAGCCTGCTGCCCCAATAACGATTGTGTTTTCAGGAACACTTCGGTTTACAGCACCAATTACTTGACTGTCGGAAGGCAAACTATTCATCAAACTGGGAGCTGTTATTTTCTCTAAGTCTTTTAACCATTTTTCTTTAGCTGCGGTATACTTTGAGATATAGCCTGAACTGACCTTATAATTTGTGCTTAGCGCCTTTAGTAATTGCAATGAAACTTTAGCATCGCCTAATATAGGTTTTGATTGGTGTTTTGTTAGATCATGTGCTTGTACATTAATAGAGTATACCGGGGCTTTTATTAATCCGTTAGAGCCAGTTGTAAAATCTTGCAATCGACTACCAACTGAAATAATAAAATCAGCGTCCGAAATAATTGCATTGGCTGAACTAGAACCTGTCACACCTATAGATCCAAGATTCTGTTCATCTTTTTCCACCAGTACCGATTTTCCTGCTTGAGTTACCACTAATGGCACTTTAGTAATATCTAAAAATTCCTTTAATTCATCTTGAGCATTACTATATTTCACGCCTCCACCAGCAATTAAAACAGGTTTTTTTGACTTTTCTAGAGTACTAGCCAACCTTTCGATTTCTCTTCGGTCAGGTTGAATTCTCCTTACATTCCAATAAGAGGGTTCAAAAAAAGACACGGGGTAATTATAAGCTTCAGCTTGAACATCTTGACAAAATGCTAGCGTTACGGGTCCGGTCATGGCAGGATCAGTAAGGATTGACATAGCTTTTGGCAAGGCGTTAAGTAACTGTTCAGGTCTAGTTATACGATCAAAATATCTACTGACTGGTCTGAAACAATCATTTGCTGATACAGTCCCATCTTCAAAATCTTCAATCTGTTGCAGTACTGGGTCAGGCCGTCTGTCAGCAAACACATCACCTGGTAGTAAAAGAATTGGTAGTCTATTAACGTGAGCCAATGCAGCTGCCGTCACTAAATTCGTTGCACCAGGACCGATAGAGGATGTGACTGCCATAAACCTTCTTCTTTGCATTTCTTTTGTGTATGCCAATGCAGCATGTGCCATACCTTGTTCGTTATGTCCTCTATATGTTGGAAGAACTGTTTTATACTTTTCTAAAGCCTCACCTATGCCGGCAACATTACCGTGTCCAAATATACCCCACACTCCCTTAAAAGCCATTTCATACGATCCATCAAATTGTTCAATCTTTTGTGCAATGATCCACTTCACTAGGGCTTGCGCAGATGTTAATCTAACTGTTTTCATCATTTATTGTTCCTCTTGTATAACTTTATTAACTGTGGAATTATAAAAATGTCATTCTTTGTTATTAATTATTAATTTAAATCCCAAACCGTTTTCTAAAAAACCGTTCAAAACTTAATTTTTTCCATTGGATCAATTGTATCTTTCTGAGAACTCTGTTTCAAGTTTATCTAAATCTTCACCACCCGCCATTAGAGGTCTGAGATTATTTATATCAATTTCATCTCTCGATCCCTCAGCTAAAACTTTTCCTCTATTAAGAAAAGCAAACCGATCTCCCAAAAGTTTAGCATGCATATCGTTATGAGTTATGAATATGATCGCTATGTCTCCTAAATCTTTAACTTTTTTTATAGTTCTTAAAACTTCTAATTGCTGCTTTTGTCCGAGGGCTGAAGTGGGCTCATCAAGAATGAGTACATTGGCACCAAAATAAATAGCTCTAGCTATCGCAAGTGTCTGTCTTTGTCCACCAGACATTGTGCCTATAGGTTGTGTTGGGTCCGCAACATCAATACCCAGTTTAGCCATTTCCTTTCGTGTAATATCATTCATTAGAGACATATCTAAAAAAATACCTTTTGTAATTTCTCTGCCTAGAAAAAAATTTCTAGTTACACTCATTAAAGATTGCAAGGCCAAGTCTTGATAGACGGTACCAATTCCAGCAGTAACAGCTTGTCTAGGTGACTTAAAATTTACCACCTTGCCATTCAATAGTATTTCACCCTCACTAGGTATATGGACTCCGGATAATAGTTTTATAAGTGTTGACTTTCCAGCACCATTGTCTCCTAAAAGAGCCGTTATTTCACCCTTAAAAACTTTAAAAGAAATGTCCTTTAGAGCTATTATGTTTCCAAAAAATTTTGATACACCTTTAAACTCAATTGATGGGGTCATATATCCATTATCCTTTCACTATCCTATCTCTTAAAAATTGGTTTAAGAGAGCAGATCCCAATATAAGCATCCCTAACATTACTCTAAAAAGATTATTATCGATGAAAGGTACAAAATTTATTCCTCTGCTCGCAATTGCAAAAATTAATGCCCCAAGAACAGCTCCAACTACAGAACCGTATCCCCCAGTTAAAGCACAACCGCCAATAACAGCTGCTGCAATTGCATGTAACTCCCTGAAATCTCCAGCTTTTGGATCTGATGCACCAGAGGTCATAACTGTTAAAATACCTAACAAGCAAGCCAGAGAAGTTGATATCATAAAAAGACTAATTTTTACCCTTGCCACTGGAACTCCTACAGCTCTTGCGGCCACAGGATCTCCTCCAGATGCATATATCCAATTTCCATATGGCGTTCGGGTGGTGATGAAAGCAACTAAAAAAACAAGAATAATAAAATAATAAACTTCAGCATCAAAAGGCACTCCAAAAGCCCTATCGAATGCAAAAATGTTATCAATCAGTGTAGGGTCCTCTCCACCTCCTGGGGGAGGTTTAAGATTTGCCTTAACAGATAATCTAGATTGATTGAAAAAAGTCTGACTAAGAAATACTGCAAACCCTCTACTAGCGAACCAAAAAGCTAGAGTTACAATGAAACTAGGAAGTCCAGTTCTGACAACAATTATTCCAATAATAAATCCTAAAAAGGCGAGTTCCAAAAAGGTTAATATAATCGCCAACTCTACTGGCACTCCAAATAAAAGAAAAATAGCAAAACTATGTCCAGCCAAAGCGATATTAGCTCCCATACTAAGATCAAATTCTCCTGCTATCATTAGAAGAGAGGCTCCAATAGCTAAAATGCCAACAAATGCTGCAAGTTCTACCCATGCCTGGATACCTATTGGATTTAACCACATAGCTCCAAATGTACCGCTTATCGAGGTAAGTGTCATAAAAGTGATAACGATTATTATTAGTCCAAAAACAGATCCCAGCTCAGGTCTAGATATAGATCTTCTGATTAATCCAATTTCTCGTATGCGTTCATCAGTTTCCATTTGTCCACCTAAGATGAATCTGGCAAATCAAAAGGATTTGCCAGATTCTATACTAAAGGAAAAAGATTATTGCTTATCTTTCTTTCCCAGCTAGTTTCTTTACTAATTCGACATTACCCTTAGTAACAAAACCTGGGCCTGAGTTAATTGAATTACCTGGAAGAGTACCATTTCTGTGATTTAGGTGAAGTACCACAACTGGCACATAACCTTGAAGAAATTGTTGCTGGTCTATAGCGTAGTTAACTGTTCCGTCAATTATGCCATCAACAATTGCTGGTCCAAGGTCAAAACAACCTAACACAACTTTTCCAGCTTTACCCATTTCTTTTAGAGCGGCTATAGTTGGGTCACAACCTGTTGGACCAACTGCCATTATGGCACCTGTGTTTGGATTAGATGTCATATGTGCAATGACAGTATTTTTAATATCATCAAAATCAGTTGAAACCTCAACCATATTGAGCTTCTCACCCATACCGTCAGCAAATCCCTGACACCTGTCCTTCAGCGCAGTATTCATTGGCTCATGGTTAAAGCAAACCGAGTTCTTTCCACCTAAACCTTTGCTTTTTTCACCACCACCTAGACCAGCTTCATATTCGGGTTGCCCAACATGCATTACAGCACCTAAACTTTTTGAAACGCCAGCACCAGAATTCATAGATATGACTGGAATCCCAGCTGCAACAGCTGCTTTAATTGGTCCACCCAAAATGTCAGGTGCTGGTATTGATACAACTATACCATCTGGCTTTTGTGCAATAGCAGCTTCAATTAAAGATGCCATTTCGTTTAAATCTCCGGTTGGTGGATTTCTATATTGAACATCTGCGCCAGTGTCTTTTTTAGCAGCTTCAACGCCATTTCTTACAACACCCCAAAAAGCATCTGTGTCAGAGCCATGAGTTACAACGATAATATTAGCTTTATGATCTCCAGCAAAAGAAAAACTGGTAGATAACAAAAAAGCTATTAACGTAGTTAGTATTTTTTTCATAAATTTTTCTCCACATTAAAATTATTTAGTAATATTAACATAGTAGAATCAGTCTCTTTCAAAGTAAAATAATTTATTGCGTAAAGAAGATATTAAAAGTTATCTTGATAATATACATATAAAAATTAGATAAAATTAGAATGGCAACTTGCTACTTCCTCAGTTTTTTATAAAATTTGTATTAATAGTACTCATTTTGTTTAGGAGATATTTATGAAAGGTATTGGGGTAGGAGTTATTGGTACAGGGTTTATGGGTAAAGCTCACTCAGTTGCCTATAGTGGTTCCGCTTCAGTTTTTGGTACAGGGTTAAGACCAAAACTGGAGATAGTTTGTGATTTAAGTCCCAAGAGAGCTAGTCAAAGAGCAACAGACCTTGGATTTTCAAGGTATACTAGCAACTGGCTAGAGGTAGTAAACGACCCAAAAGTAGATCTAGTTTCTGTTTGTACACCAAATGATACCCACGCTGAAATTGCAATTTCAGCTTTAAAGTTAGGAAAAAGTGTTTGGTGTGAGAAACCTATGTCAAGTAGCCTGCTAGATAGTAAGAAAATGCTTTCGGCGTCAAAAAAAAGTAGAGGCAAAACCATAATTGGTTACAATTACACAAAAAATCCATCAGTATTACATGCAAGAGAGTTAATAGAAAGTGGTACAATCGGTGACATCGCGGGTTTTTTTTGTCGTTACGATGTCGATAATGAGGCGGATAAAAAAAGACCGTGGTCTTGGCGTATGTCACGAGATGCCTCTGGTACAGGGGCAAATGGGGATATATTAAGTCATGTTATCAGCGTAGCGCACTTTTTAGTTGGATCAACTATCTCAAAAGTTGTAGGAGATATAAACATTGTTCATCCCAAAAGGAAAGATCCAGCTAATAAAAAAGAAACTAAGATTGTAGATAACGACGATATGATCGCAGCTCTTATTCATTTTAAAAATGGAGTCCATGGGCATATAGGCGCCAGTAGAGTTACTTGGGGTAAAAAATGTGGGCTTACATGGGAAGTACACGGAACACTTGGTACAATAACCTTCGATCAGGAAAGACTAAACGAGATCAAATTATTTACACGACAAAAAAAGAAAAGTACAGACGGGTTCAGAACTATTTTAACAGGTCCTGATCATCCTTTTTACAAATCATTTCTACCTAATGGAGGTCACAGTTTAGGATTTATGGATGTAAAAATGTGTGAATTACAGATGCTTTTGTTCGCAATAGAGCACGATACAGAGACTTGGCCCAATTTTGAATCTGGATATGATATAGAAAAAGTAATGAACGCTGTAGATAGATCAGCGCTAAGTGGAAAGTGGATAAAAATCTAGTTACAATTATTAACTTAAATAAATAGTCCTACCTGTTCTGGCAGATTTAAGGGCATTTTCGGCTAAGTACAGTGCATAATGACCATCTTGAACATCAGGTTTAGGCATTGACTTTTTTTTTATGCATTCAATAAAATAGTCTATTTGATTCTTGTACGCATCTGCATATCGCGTCATAAAAAAAGTATGTAACCTTTCCTTGGTTGCTCCTGACTCGTTTGCAAGTTCAATCTCTGTAAGAGGTGGGTTGTTAACTTTCAAGATTCCTTTTGATCCATGAACCTCAACTCTTTGATCATAACCATAAGTCGTCCGTCGCGAGTTAATTATTGAAATTTGCTTTCCTGAAACAGTTTTCATTAAAATATTGGCAGTGTCGTAATCACCTGCTTGTTCTATTTTTTTACTTACTAAATTTGACCCTAAAGCGCTGATAGAATGTATTTTCTCACCTACTAAGAATACAGCCATATCGAAATCGTGAATTGCCATATCTTTAAAAATGCCACCGGATTGTGTTATATATTCAATAGTTGGGGGTGATGGATCTCTTGATGTTATGATAATTTGCTCAATAATTCCAATTTCTTTTTGGATTAAATGTAATTTTAATTTAGCGAAATGTGGATCAAATCTCCTATTAAAACCCACCATTACTTGAGATTTGGTATCTCTTACCAATTGAACAATATTTTCAACTTTTTTTAGATTTAAATCTAGCGGTTTTTCACAAAACACAGCTTTTTTGGTATGAAGAAATTTTTTAATTAGATCAACATGTGTTTCGGTAGGAGTGCAGATAAGAAGTCCTTTAATTTGATCATCACTAGCAATATCATCAATAGACATTACTTGACATAAATATTTTTTTTTAAGGTTGTTAATTTCGTTATTCTTTGGGTCATTAATAGAAACAAGCTCAGAATTTGGATTGGTAATTATTGTATCGGCATGTAACCTTCCGATTCTACCAAGTCCCAAAATTGCAAATTTTATTCTTTTCATATAATCAAAATACTTTTCACGAAAATTGTCTAATATCAAGTAATTTTAACTCTTCCAATACCAAAGTTGGTTCCTTCTTGGCCTTTAATGACTCAATTATTATCATAGCTTGGTTTTTAGGTGCCTTTCCTTCTACCGGTGGATTTAGGTCTAAATTGGTTGGAAATGAATAACCTTCCGAACTTGCACCAACAACATTTTCAATTAAACGGAAAGGCATTTTGTTTTTCAACACTAATTCTAACAGGTGAGGATAAAGTTTCTCAGTCATTTTTTTCCTATTAACTGTTTCCATAGCTCTGCCAAATGCTGAAGATATTTGCAGTAGGTTGACCATTCTCTTTACAGATCTGGTTCTATTATTTCCTGCTCCATGCATCACAGCAGGATTAAAAAAAATAGCATCCCCCTTATTCATTTCAATCTGAATAGAATTTTCATTAAAGTATTTTTGAAATTTCTCTTTGGTGAAATCAATATAGCCATTTTTATATTGTTGGGAGTATGGTAGAAAGAGAGTTGGACCACTATCAATAGTTATGTCGCAGTGCGCAATTGCGCCCTGAAGTGTTAGGAATTGAGAAATTGTATGTACATTTGGAGGAAAATTAGCAGATTGTTCTGTTGACATAAACCCTAAGTGGTAATCTCTGTGAGGTTTTTGAGCTTCACCACCGGGGTTCACACTATTTACTTGTGCGGTAATTTGATAATTGGGGCCAAGCCAAGATTGTGCAGCTAAAGCTATGATCTCTGAACAGTAGTAATCTATAAAGTTTTGTGGGTCTTCCATACAGTGCTTTTGAAGAGAATTCCATATTCTATCATTAGCTCCTGGTTTAGCAAAATGATCACCTGAATTTCCATTTATTTTTTCAGATTTTATTATCGCTTCAAATTTTTTTGTTGCAGTTTCAATCACGGAAGAACTTTTAATAGCATTTGTAATAGCTATTATTCCTGCACCACTTTTGAAAACATTAGACCATTCAGTTAGTAATTTTTGTTTTTTTTCGGATGAATTTGCATAATCTCTAACTAGCTGACCAGAATAAATTGGAATATTTTTTTTTATTTCTAAAGCAGCGGGTACATCATCTTGATTTGTTTTTCTCTTTACTAGTTTTTCAAATGTTTTAAAATCCTCATACCGTTCATTGAAAGGATTTTTTTTTTCTAAATTGGTTTTACCATCTTTCATGGATTAATCTCCAAGTATTAAATTTATTTAAATATTAATCTTTTTTATGTAAACGAAAACAAAATTATTAAGTAAACATCTAAATAAACTTTTTTGAAAACATAATCAATTTTTATTCTTGAAGGTAATTCAGATAAGGAAACAGAAAAATATTAATAAATACTTAAACCATAGTATCATGGATTATGAAATGAAGTCGCTCTTTAGAGATTATTTTGTACATGAAGACATTAATAGAGAAGATTTATATCTTTTGAGTAAGAAAATGGATAAAGTATGTAACATGGAATAAGACCAATTATGAAAGCATTAAAAGTGTCTTATGAAGAAATATTAAATCAAAAAGAATATGAAGCTGCTCTTAAGGAATGGGAAAAAGAATTTAAAAAGTTCTCGAAAAAGTATCTTAATGATGATTAGTTGTTGTGATTTTAATAAAACACAACACTAAATGAAATTACACCCT
>MDTC01238414.1_pt1 | contig 10078 bp, 9 predicted proteins | sample 811181 | NCBI WGS metagenome assembly MDTC01 (sample SAMN05326644, study PRJNA326480) | marine metagenome | isolation source: seawater | place: Pacific Ocean: North | collected 2011
GAGATAGTTTGTCCTCCTTGCTATAGCATAAGGCAGCGGCTACATATGAATTTTTGCCAATATTGGCAAAAATCTCTCCCCTCCATGCCATGAGTAGGCTAAATGCCCACTCAGAAAACTCATTTCTAATATTCTGCAACTACAACATCAGTCCGTTAGCTCTGTTTGCTTGAGAAAAAGCTTGCAACTATGGGCAACCGTCACCTCCGTGAGCCAAAATATCGATTTTTCCGTATACTAAAATTTTAGAAAATCATTATAATTAGAATAAACAATTTCAAGGAGCTCAAATGTATTACGCCTACTTAGTCAGTCTAATGACGGCTGCCTACTCCAGCTTATCTTTTGCTGGCGGCATTCATAGCCACGGACTGGGCAACCTTGATATCGCCGTTTCCGGAAAAGATATCAGCTTTATTTTGAGGACTTCCATCCACGATACCGTGGGCTTCGAGAGGCAAGCCAAAACCGAAAAAGAAAAAGCTATTATCGACGAGCGAAAGAAAGCCCTATCTCAACCAATGGCATTTATCAAAATAGAGGGCACCAAGTGTGACATTATGCTTGACGGCATAGATGGCTTTGAGGAGCTAGTCAAAAAGAAAGTTACCGACCATTCTGATATAGAAGCAACCTACAAAGGTTCTTGTCAAAGTGCAGTGGCCGGCAAGTCCATCATTTTCAGCTTTAAAAAAGTTGTCCCGGGACTCAAAAAAGTGAAACTCCAGGTCATCGGTGGAAGCAAACCCCAAGGTGGAAAAAGAAATGTCCACCCCACTCTCAAAGTAGATCTTTAAAAAATGCAGGACGCAGCATTTAATTTAAAGAATGTAGAATATAGTTACGACGGTGAATCAGTCGTACTCGATATTCCTCAGCTGGCTATAGCAAGAAAAGAAAAGGCTTTTATTCTGGGCCCAAGTGGCTGCGGTAAGTCTACACTATTGGGAGTCATGACCGGAATCCTGACTCCACAAAAGGGCCAGGTGATTAGTCTTGGCAAAGACATTACTAAAATGTCGGCTTGGCATCGGGATAGATACCGTGGGATTAACTACGGGTATATTTTTCAGATGTTCAACCTAGTACCATATCTTTCGGTGCATGAGAACATAGCCCTAGGTTGTTCGATGCACTCTGAACGCCGGAAAAGAGTAAAGCCAAATATGGATGAAGCGATACATAGCTTAACCGATGGTCTTGGGATTACCAGTCTCTTAAAGAAGAAAGTGACAGAGCTTAGTGTTGGTCAACAGCAGCGGGTAGCCGCTGCCAGGGCTTTTTTGGGAGATCCTCCCTTGGTAATCGCCGATGAACCGACATCGGCTCTCGATGACAACAACCGTGAGGACTTTATCAAACTTCTTTTTAACATGGCGGATCGATGCGGCAGCACTGTGGTCTTCGTCAGTCATGACAAAGGATTAGAATCTATGTTCGACCGCACTCTGCGACTACTAGACATTAACAGAGAAGCCAGGAGCTAAAATGCTCGCAAGAATTATTTTCAAATCCCTATGGACTAGGAGGTTTTCATCGACTCTGACGGTGACCTCCATAGCTTTTAGCGTCGCACTACTATTGGGTGTAGAGCGGGCTCGTGAAGGTGCCCGCAATAGCTTTACCCAGAGCATATCTGACGTAGACCTCATTGTTGGTAAAAAGGGGGGCAGCCTCAACCTGCTCCTCTATACTGTTTTCCGCCTAGGTAGTCCCACCGAAAATGTCACCTACAAGACCTTTCAGACTATTGCCCACAGGGATGACATCACACATGTGATTCCCTATTCCTTGGGTGACAGTTACCGACAGTTTAGAGTAGTAGGAACCGATGAACGTTTTTTTGAGCATTTTCGTTACGGGAAGCGGGAGCCCTTGAGTTTTAGTCAAGGCAAAGGCTTTTCAGGTATCTTTGATGTCGTTCTTGGCGCAGATGTGGCTCAAGCAACAGCCCATCAGTTAAACGACAAAATCGTTCTCAGTCATGGAGATGATATCGGTAACTTTCAAACCCACGAGGCAACCCCTTTTCAGGTAAAAGGTATTCTAAAGCCCACCGGTACACCAGCTGACCGCGCTGTCTATATTAGCCTCTACGGCATGACTGCCATGCATGTGGGCTGGGAAGATGGTGGCCCTCCCAAAGCGGGAACTGTGCCGTCGCTGACCAAGGAATCTCTGCAAATAGATCAAGTCACAGCCTTTTTTGTCAAAACCAAATCGCCAATGGCAACTCTTTACCTACAACGAGATCTCAACGAATACGAAGATGAACCTCTTATGGCGATCTTACCAGGGGTGGTGCTTTCAGAACTCTGGCAAAGCTTAAACTTTATCGAAAAAACCCTACGGTGGATCAGCCTCTTGGTGGTATTCGTCGGCCTTGTTACAATGCTTATTGCTATTTACAATACTCTAAATGAACGACGCCGAGAAATTGCTATACTTAGGAGCCTAGGAGCGTCACCACCTAGGATCTTTGCAATCCTAGTGGGGGAATCTATGACCATAACTTGTGCTGGGGTGATGATGGGGTTAGCTTTTGTCAGTGGAGCCACCCATTTATTAGGGCCCTACCTAAAGGAGAATTTTGGCCTATCTGAGGCCTATCTAACATCCAGCCCCACAGAGTGGCTGTACGCAACCTCAGTTTTGGTCATTGGCGGGCTGCTAGGCTTTATTCCAGCTCTAAGAGCGTACCTAAATTCTCTCAGTGACGGCTTTAGCATAAGGTCATGATTATGAATATTTATTTAACAATTTTCTCTGGTATTTTACTTGTTGCCCTGCCTATTGGGACATTACTATATGTGATCTCTCCAGAACCACCACCAGCCCGTCCAAAAACCCACCAGGCCGAGACCAATGCAGCTAACGATCAAGAATCACAGCAGTCAAAAGCAGCCGAATCGGACAAAGACTCCACTTATAAAAAGATCCGTTGGGATCTACTACAAGAGCTGGATTTCCAAACCGGAGACCGCACAGAAAAACTCAATGATGTCCTAGGAACCTTCGTTAGAATCCCCGGATTCATTGTCCCCTTAGAAGTTTCAGACCGAATGACTAGCACTTTTCTTCTCGTCCCCACTGCAGGCGCTTGCGTCCATGTTCCGCCACCGCCCCCAAATCAAATGATCTTTATCAGACTCAAAAACGGTGGGGTGCCCGCTCAGGAAAAACGCGCTCCTATTTGGGTCCATGGTAAGTTATCCTTAGACTCAGCAGACACCAAGTGGGGCAAAGTAGGTTTTGCCATGGATGGCTATGAAATAAAGCCATTCACAGGCGGCTACTAATAAACGCAAAGTTACTGCTGAATTATGCCCTCACAGGAATAGCTGATCTCACACATCTCTTCAAACCTAATCTCGGCATAATCTGATCGGCAACCAAACTCAATTGGATGGAATTAATCTCAGCGCTGGCTGTATTTGGCTTAAAATCATAAAAAAAACCAACAAATCGAGAAATACCAGTATTTAGGTTCACTCAGAAACAACAGCAAATATTATTTACATATAAGCCTTAAGCTTTATTTCCACCGCTGCATTGGCATGTAATGCAATTATATTGCATATACCGGTTGGCCATCAGGCCAAGATATGCCATACTTTTAGCAAGAACTATAATCACCGAAGTCTTTCATGGAGGAAGCACTATGGATCGAGGAACGAAGGTGGCCTGTTGGCTTATTTTCCTATGTCTGGCCGCAAACCCTGCTTTTTCCCACAGTGCTATGTTTGATGATTACTTTGTGTTTGATGATACAAGCGAAGGAGAGTCAGCAGCTGAATTTTTAGCCCGCTCAACAGGGCCTGACAGTAATCGCTGCACTAACGGCCGAGCTGCAGGTTATCTATGCGAAAACATTGATCTTATGGCTTTCCTACCCAAGTCGGAGCTTGGTGGTGGCTCTGCAAATTTAAACGATATATGGGGGTGGACGGACCCAGACACAGGTAGTGAGGTGGCCATCGTCGGCAGAAAGAATGGCACGGCCTTTGTCGATGTAACAAATGCTGAATCACCTTTTTTAGTTGGTTTTTTGCCGTCACGTAAACGCGGCTCGGATATATGGCGAGATATCAAGGTGTATGCAGACCATGCATTTATTGTGGCTGATGGGCTGGGGAACAGGTCCCATGGCCTACAGATATACGATCTAAGTCAATTGAAAAATACTGAGCCAGGCAGCAAATTGCGCGAAACTGCGAGCCTGGGTAGCTTTGGCAAAGCCCATAATATCGCTATCAACGAAGATACTGGTTTTGCATATATTATTGGCAGTAACCGCTGCAGTGGTGGGCTTTATATGGTAGATATTTCCGACCCGTCTAACCCTCAATATGCCGGATGTTTTTCTGCAGATGGTTACACCCACGATGCACAGTGCGTGGTCTATGGGGGCCCAGATGAATCTTATCAAGGCAGAGAGATCTGCATGGCCTACAATGAAGACACTTTGACAATCGTAGATGTGACCGACAAACAAAATCCGGTGCAGATTTCAAGAACAGGCTACGAAGGGTCCGCTTATACTCATCAGGGCTGGCTGCTTGATGATAACCACACGACCTTGATACTTAATGATGAGCTAGATGAACAACAAAAGAAGAACCCCACTACCTCATACATATGGAATATCAGTGATCTAGATAAACCCAAAGAGATTGGAAGGTATGTCGCATCTAACAATGCCATTGACCACAACCTCTATACTAAAGATGGCTATGTTTTCGAGACAAACTATCGATCGGGTTTACGAATTCTAGAGTCAAATGAGATTGAGGATGGCAAAATGACTGAAGTAGCCTATTTTGACACGATCCCGGGATCAGACTCGGCTCAGTTCTCCGGACTTTGGAGTAGTTATATCTGGTTTGAAAGTGGTAATATCGTCGTCAGTGATATCGGGAACGGCCTATTCGTGGTAAAACCTGATTGGAAATCAATAAAGACAAAGCAAGACAACCTTTAGATCTAGGACAAAAATTGGGAAAGTTATTTACAATACTATGCTATCTGAATGTAACTTTCCTAGTCAGCTGCATGACTACCTCCCCCCCCACTGCTCCCTACATGAGCGGGCACGCTCTGCTAGAAAAAACTACTGAGCAAGAACAAACATCACGAAAGATGCTGCTAAAAGCCAGCTTAATGAGAAAGCAAATTAAAGGCCTGCACCGGGAAAAACGCAAGCAAGCATCAGAGACTCAAAAAAAAGCAACTGTGCTTAAAATTAGTGAGTTAACAAAAAGCATGGCGAAACTGCGAAAAGACGGTGCACATCTCCGAGATGTGTCGAGAAGAACTAAAAATGCTGCCCTGGAACAGTTCAAAATAGGCATGACTAATCTCTGGCGTCTTTGGCTCAAAAATACTGGCCCGCTGGCTCTAAGTGCAGGAAAACCTAATTACCAAAGATCACACAACCCTAAAATAGCCAGCGCAGACCCCCGAGTAATGGCCCGAAATATACCCCGAAAACAAAGCGTTTCAGGTAATAACCCCCAAAACTATAGGTCGCTCTTAGCCAGCATCCCAGCGGAACAAAACGCTCCGAGCGATTTAAACATCAGCTCCTTTCAGATCTCTCGAAACAGACAGATGGTAGGACATATTGAGGTGGCACCATCAGCCAATCCAGAATTGATGGTCCCCTTTAACAAGGTGCATGATTGGCGCTTTATCGTGAGTGATACCCAAGGCAACCCTGTCGATAAAGATTTTGAAATTCTAGGACATATGCCAGGACACGTGCACGGCCTGCCCACACAGCCTAAAGTGGGACAAAAACTCGCTGCAGGTGTCTATCTGTTGGAAGGGCTAAAGTTTCAAATGCGCGGATGGTGGGTTATCGAGCTAAAATCAGAGACCGATCGCATCAGATTTAATGTGGTTTTATGAGGTTAGAGTGCATTCATTTCTTTTTATGATTTTCTGCCTCATAGCAACCGACGGCGCTGCCTTCGATCCATATTACTTTGACCAAAATGACCGCACCTTTCTTTCTAGCCTCTCGGTAAAAAATTTAGAACCAGTAGCCATCCAAGATTTTGGAGCTGAGCAAGCGGTGGCTGACTTTGGTAAGAAGCTTTTTTTTGATACCCGACTTAGTGGTAATGGTAAAATATCTTGCGGGACTTGTCATATCCCCGAAAACTACTTTACAGATGGACTCCCTCAAGCCATTGGTATGGGGCTTGCTACCCGCAATACCCCTTCGGTATTGGTCGCAAAGTATAGCCCTTGGCAAAGCTGGGATGGGCATAAAGATAGCTTATGGTCACAGGCATTAGGACCGCTAGAATCGCCATCAGAGCACGGAACGAACCGAAAGGATGTCGTTCAGGTTATCCAACGTCACTACCGCGGCACCTATACCAATATTTTTGGACCGATTCGAAATTCAACTAATGGTATTAATCAAGCCTTTGCAAATGTAGGCAAGGCTTTGATGGCTTATCAATTCCAACTCAACTTAGAATTTTCCCGTTTTGACCGATTTGTTGAGGCCCTACTGCAGAACAAACTCACTAATGCAAAAAAAATCTTCTCTGAGCAAGAAGTAAAAGGCCTCAGGCTATTTGCAGGAAAAGGTAATTGCATCAGCTGCCATAACGGCCCACTTTTCACCAACTTTGAGTTTCATAACACAGGCATTCCGCCTAGAGATCAGCAACAGGTCGATTTAGGGCGTTTTGGGGGAGTCAAACGGCTGAAAGACGATGAATTTACCTGCTTGTCTTCTTATAGCGGGATCAAAAAGGATGCGTGTTTAGAAATGAAATACCTAAAGACATCAGGCCCGGAGTTAGTCGGAGCCTTTAAAACACCCAGCCTCAGAAATATCGAAAAAACGAGTCCCTACATGCACGCCGGTCAATTTGCAACCCTCGAAGAGGTGCTTGACCACTACAACAAACCCAAACCACCTTTTTACGATCGGGAGCAGCATCCCAACCGCCCTCACTTCGATATCATGCCCTTGCAACTAAGTGATGAAGAAAAAGCCCAGATCATTGCTTTTTTAAAAACACTCACCTCACCTCTGCCGAAGGCTTAATTGCCATGCGGCATGGCTATCGAGTAATTTGCCCTACCTTCACTATTGAAAGCATTATCAAACCCAACCCGATTACAAAGTATCATCCTAATATTATTAAATTTAACAACAAATATAGAGAGAGTCTTGACCTTTTTGCAATTATTTGCAATTAAAGACACTGATGTTAAAAGGTCGCAGAGATATCTTATGAAAGACTTTTTCGGAATCCTTCTTTCCGGGTTATGTTTAATCCATTGTTGGGGGCTTCCTTTTTTATTGCCGCTAATTTCAAAACTAGAGCACGGTTTTGATAAAGATTTGATTCATTTAATTTTACTGTTGGTCGTGAGCAGTTACACGGCTATTTTCCTCTGGCCGCATACCGAGAGGCTGATAAAGCTTATTTCCGGAGGTGGGCTCATCATTTTATACCTCGCCATGCTTTTCCAGGGCGAGGTGGGCGAAACATTACTTACAATTACCGGAAGTGCTACATTGATGTGTGCTCATATCCTCAACCTACGAGCCTTAACTAAAAAAAATCATGACCTAAATCAAATGACAAAGGAAGACTAGTGCGCACCCCGTTGCCATCGAGGCTGCGGGAATGAATAGTGGATAAAAATACTAAAGGTATCCAAACGTCTCGCCTTTATTTAACTCTATCAGAACTTATGGAAACAGAAACATTCAGCATTGACCTTGTAGAAAAATTGGTTAGGAAAAGACACAGCAATCGCCGAAACACCACCTATTCAAAGATAGACAGCAAAGATTGAATTCGATTTGATCGGATCTAAGAATTTAGATCTGCCGACTTTGATAGGACACCTCGAAACTGTCTTATCAACCCATGTTCAAACCGCAGTAAAAAGATCTGATGAAACTCGATAGCAGATCTCAGCTGTTTGTAACACCTGAGCTATTTGCCAATAACTTTTAGTGCTAAGTCCACCCGACCAAAAGGCGCCGATAGCTGCACTCCGGCCACTCGATGACCAATATCTTCAACCATTTTAGCAGCGATATCCACACCAACCTTCTTAGAGTCCTCTGGAGTCCGAGCACTGGCCATTTTCGCCATCACCCAATCAGGAATTACGACTCCAGGCACCTCATTATTCATAAAATGAGCATTTTTAAGACTGGTTAGTGGCCAAATCCCAGCAATTATCGGGATACTAAGACCCTCCCTGTCGATATAATCCAAAAATTTAAACAGTGCCTCCACATCAAATACCGGTTGGGTTATGGCCCACTCTGCACCAGCTTCCACCTTAAATTTAAAGCGTTTCATCTCATAATTAAAATCTATATGAACTGGATTAACCCCCACTCCTATAGACATCGCAGTTGGTTCTTTAAGCCGTCTTTTTCCAATATCAATACCACCATTTAGCCCATGAACCATGTTGGTGAGCCCGATAGAATCCACATCAAAAACTCCTGTTGCTGATGGATAGTTTCCTAGCTTAGGTGGATCGCCAGTTAACAAAAGCATATTACGCAAACCAATAGCATGCGCACCCAATAGATCTGATTGCATCCCAACTAAATTACGGTCGCGACAAGTATAGTGAAGCACAGTTTCAATACCCACTTTCTGCTCGATCATAACAGCGGTAAGAACAGCACTCATACGAGCACTTGCCCTGGGTCCATCTGGAATATTAATAGCATCTATACCTGCTTCTTTAATAGCTAAAGACTTTTCCAAAACTAAACTCAGATCGCTACCTGCCGGTGGTAAAAGTTCAATAGTATATACAGGCTCACCACGATGTATCTTTGCTGCCCATGCGGACTTTTTCTCAGGCGGCACCCGCGGTAGATCTTCTACATCAGCAACAGTTATTTTTTTTATATGGGCTCTTGGATCCTCCGTGCCAGATGCCATCGATTGATGCTGCCGAAAGGCTTGAGCCATAGCTTTGGTGTGAGCCGGAGTGGTACCGCAACAACCTCCAATAAAAGACACACCTCGCTCCAAAAACTTCTTAGTATATTCCGCCATATATTCAGGTGTACACATATATATTTTGCGGCCATCCAGCTCCTTGGGCAGACCGGCATTTGGCTGAAAAATCAATGGTTTATTCGTCACACTGCGCAGAATATCTACACAGTTCAACATGGGATGAGGACCGACGGAACAGTTAAGCCCTATAATATCAGCGCCCCAATCATCAATTTTCCTAACAGCCCAGTCCAGGGGGGACCCCATTGGCAGCTTACCCTCTAAGTTAATCATAATTTGCGCTATGATAGGTATATCCGGGTTAATATTTTTTCCTGCGCGAATAGCCTGTTCCAGCTCACTGATATCGCTAAAAGTTTCGAGACAAATAATATCTGCCCCACCAGCAACCAGAGCCGAAATCTGCTCGCTAAAAGCCTCAAAGGCTTCAGCAAAAGATGTCGGCCCCCATGGCTCTAATCGCACCCCCAAAGGCCCCACTGCAGCAGCAACAAACGCAGTCTCACCAGCTATATCTTTAGCAATCTCTGCTGCCCGCCTGTTGATATCAGCTACGTTTTCCAAAAGGTTAAAATGCTTTAACTTATAGCGGTTAGCCCCCCAACTATTGGTGGTTATCACCTCAGCACCAGCTGTGAGGTAATCACGATGAATCTGTTCAACCAAGCCTGGGTTCGTGAGGTTTTCACTTTCAAAACAACGATTGATAAAGGTACCACGATTATAAAGTTCTGTACCGAGCCCACCATCAAACAAGCAAGCGCCAATAATGTCAAACTCTTTCACGAGTACCTCCTAAACCCAAACACTTAAATAGTGTTCCGGCCGGCTTTGGGATAATGTTTCAGAACACTTGCAGAATCTTTACAGTTGAGTGCGATCCCAATAATAAAAATAATCTTTCCAGATTATATCTCAAACATAAACGCTGAGCCATCTATTACTGCTACCCAAATGCCGAGCGTAACTGCATAAGTGCTGTCTGGACTATCATTACTCAAGGGATATGATAGATATAACTTAATACACCGTTATACTCCATTTCTTAC
>MDTC01133909.1_pt1 | contig 10077 bp, 9 predicted proteins | sample 811181 | NCBI WGS metagenome assembly MDTC01 (sample SAMN05326644, study PRJNA326480) | marine metagenome | isolation source: seawater | place: Pacific Ocean: North | collected 2011
CAACAACCGTGCTAAAACTAGATTTTGGTTATTAATGAAGTTTATTTAACGCAGAAAACTGCGATTTATTTACTTATACATTACTTTTTTCACCGCTTTTATAACGTCATCGCTGTTAGGCAACCACTCTTCTAAAAGTACTGGTGAGTATGGTGCAGGTGTATCTGCTGTATTAATTTTTACAACTGGTGCATCTAAATAATCAAACGCTTCAGATTGTACTAGGTATGTAATCTCAGTAGCTACGTTTCCAAAAGGCCAAGCTTCTTCTACGACAACTAATCTATTTGTTTTCTTTACAGATTCTACAACCGTTTTTCTGTCCATAGGACGTACAGTACGCAAATCTATAATTTCACAAGAAATACCTTCTTTTTCTAATTCTTCCGCTGCTTTAAAAGCTTCTTTAATAATTTTACCAAAAGACACAATGGTTACGTCTGTACCTTCTCTTTTAATATCTGCAACACCTAAAGGAATAGTATATTCTCCTTCAGGCACTTCACCCTTATCGCCATACATCTGCTCGCTCTCCATAAAAATTACTGGATCGTCATCTCTAATTGCAGATTTTAATAATCCTTTGGCATCATAAGGGTTTGAGGGTACAACTACTTTTAAACCTGGAGTATTAGCGTACCAGCTATCAAATGCTTGTGAATGAGTTGCTCCAAGTTGACCTGCTGACCCTGTTGGTCCTCTAAAAACAATAGGGCAAGGAAATTGACCCCCAGACATTTGTCTGATTTTTGCGGCATTATTTATAATTTGATCAATTCCAACTAAAGCAAAATTAAATGTCATAAACTCAATAATAGGTCTTGCACCTGTCATTGTGGAGCCGACTCCTATACCTGAAAATCCCGCCTCAGAGATAGGTGTATCGATAACTCTGTTCTCACCAAACTCTTCTAGCATTCCTTTAGATGCTTTATAAGCACCATTATATTCAGCTACCTCTTCACCCATGAGATATATGGTGTTATCTCTTCTCATTTCCTCAGACATGGCCTCAGCAATAGCTTCTCTAAATTGAATAGTCTTCATTTTTTAAATGTAGTCAACAAATTTAATGATTTCATTCTGATTAAAATCTTAATCTTCAATACTTTTTTAATCAACAAAACATGAATTTTTAAGATTTATTTACGATATTAAGCAAGTTTCTCTTGGTCAATCTAAAAAAAAATAAATGAAATTAATTGAACTGAAAATCAAAGGTATTTCCTACAGTGAAAATCAATCCGGGGCATATGCACTAATTTTGACAGATGAAAATGAAAAAAGAAAACTTCCAATAATAATTGGTGGTTTTGAAGCACAAGCAATCGCATTAGAGCTTGAGAGAGATATCAAACCTCCAAGACCCTTGACACACGATTTATTTAAGAATTTTGCCGATGAATTTAAAATAATTATCAAAAAAATAATAATTCACAAGCTTATTGATGGGGTCTTCTATTCTGATATAATCTGTGAAAATAACCAAATAGAAATACCAATTGACTCAAGAACATCAGATGCAATTGCAATCGGTCTTAGGTTTAAGGCTCCAATTTATATTTACGATTCAATAATGAAATCTGCCAGCTTCAAATCTAGTCTCAAGAAAGAAAACAAAAAAAATATTTATGCAGATGATTTAATTGAAGATGTAATAAAAAATGCACAAGAAAAAAATCTACCAAAAGAACTAGAGAGTTTTTCTTTATCAAAATTAAAAAGTTTATTAAAAAAACTTGTTGTTTCAGAGCAATACGAAAAAGCTGCAAAGATTCGAGATGTTATATCCAAAAGAAACAAATAAATCTGTTCATTTTATCTTGATAAATCTTTGATTTATAAATTAATTTCGCAAAACATTCAATGTATATTTATAAAAAAAAATTATGCGACAATATATTGATCTGATCAAGTATATAAAGTCTAATGGGGTTGAAAAAACTGATAGAACAGGTACAGGAACAAAAAGTATTTTTGGATATCAAATGAGATTCAATTTAGATGAAGGTTTTCCTTTAGTTACAACTAAAAAAATTCATGTTAAATCTGTTGTTCACGAATTATTATGGTTTCTAAAAGGTGATACAAATATTAAATACCTAAAAGAAAATGGTGTTAGAATATGGAATGAATGGGCTAACGAAAAAGGAGATTTAGGTCCAGTTTATGGACATCAATGGAGAAATTGGAATAGTGAGGGTATTGATCAGATAAAAGAGATGATAAGAACGATTAAATTTAATCCAGATAGCCGAAGAATAATTGTTAATGCCTGGAACCCATGCGTTCTTCCCAATACCTCTATTTCCTTTTCAGAAAATATAGCCAACAATAAAGCAGCTCTTCCTCCATGCCATACTTTTTTTCAATGTTATTTAGCGGATGGTAAACTTTCTTTACAGCTATATCAAAGGAGTGCAGACGTTTTCTTGGGGGTTCCTTTTAACATAGCTTCGTATGCTCTTTTAAACATGATGTTAGCCCAAGTTACAGGCAATAATCCAGGTGAATTTATTCATACTTTTGGTGATGCACATATTTATTCTAACCATAAGGAACAGATAAAAAAACAGTTATCGAGAATTCCAAGAAAATTACCAAAAGTAATCTTGAACCCAGAAATAAAAAATATTTTTGATTTCACATATAATGATATTGAAATAATTGATTACGATCCGTATCCTTTAATTAAAGGTGCTGTTTCAATTTAATTTTTTAAAACTTTTATTAGTTTCTTGATATCAGAATTATTATTGTAAAAATGAACTGAGACTCTTACTCCATCTCCTCTTAAAGCACATCTAATACCATTTTTCATTAGCTTTTTATACAAATTTTTATTTCCTGGTACATTAAAAATACCAGAGTGTGATTTTCTCTTCTTTACAATTGGGGAGATTAATCCTAAGTTATTTAATTCATCTCTTAACAATAAACTTAATTTCTTTTTCTTTTGAATTAAGGTTTTAAAATCATTTTCTTGTAAAAACTTAATTGAGAAATTTAAAGATGCAGCACCCAAGTAGTTAATGTGGCCAGAATAAACTTTATCGTATATCAAACCAGTTGAAGAATTGATTTTGTCAATAAAATCATCTGAAACCGAAACGTAAGCGTTCCCAAATCCTGCAAGGAGCCATTTATAACCACTTCCTATGACCACATCAAATGGAGAATTATTAAAATCAAAGATATCAGAGCCTACAAATTGGGTTGTATCGCCAATAATAATAAGATTTGGATTATTCTTTTTAATTTCATTTAATTTTTCAAAATCAACTTTAATACCCGATAAAAATTGCACTACAGATAAAGCTAAAACCAAATAAGACTTTTTTTTTAACTGTTTCTCAATCTCGTTCTCAAAATCTGGACTAATTTTAATATAATCAATTTTAAAGTCTCTTTCGTTTAGGGCACTTAGTAATGAATCATAATCATTTTTAATTGTTAAAATTGAAGCACCACTTGGAATTAAATCTAAAATATATCTAAATCCTGTAGAAAAATTTACAGTAAAAAATGTATTTTCCTTTTTAGAATTAATAAATGATGAAATGGTTTTTTTATAAACACTTATTTTTTCTAAGCTATCAATTTTGAACTTATCACCATTATTCAAAAACTGCTTATCAATTTTTTTTCTATAATTGTATAATTCATTTGACATTGGTCCAACATATGCAGTATTTAAATAAACTGATGATTCTAAAACAGGAAATAAGCTACGCATATTATTTTATAATTAATTAATCTTAGTTTTGCGAGTAAAAATAGATATTTGTTTAGAAGTTTTGGATAATACAAAATAAAACTTATAAAACTATATTTAACAACAATTTTATAAAATTTAATGACTTATAAATCTGAATTAAAAGGAATAACAATTATTGCTGCTGCATCTGAAAACAATGTTTTAGGAAAAAACAATGATCTCATCTGGAGAATTCCTGAAGACTTGATGCGCTTTAAAAAATTAACCACAGGACATGCCGTAATTATGGGAAGAAAAACATTTGAGTCTATGTCAAAAGCCTTGCCCAACAGAAGGAATATTATAATAACTAGAAATAAAAAATTTTTTGCTGAGAATACTGAAATATGTTATTCTATAAAAGAGGCTTTATCACTTGTTGAAAATGATCCCCAACCTTTTATTATTGGTGGTGGAGAAATATACTTACAGAGCATGGAATTTGCTAATATAATTGAACTTACGCGAGTCCATCATGATTTTGATGGGGATACATTTTTTCCAGAAATTCCAAATCTTAAATGGGAATTAATTCTAAAAGAAAAAATTTCTTCAATGACTCCAGAGAGTCTTAGTTGGTCTTATCTCAGATATAAAAGAAAAAAATTATGAAAGCATATATATTTCCTGGACAAGGTTCTCAGTTCAAAGGAATGGCTAAAGAATTATTTAAAAATAAACTGGGTGAAAAAATTTTTAAGGAATCAGATGAGATATTGGGTTTTAAAATCTCAGAAATTATGCTTGAAGGGTCAATAGAAGAATTAAAAAAAACTAAAGTTACTCAACCTTCTATTTTTATATTTTCTGTTATTCTATCTAAATTATTAAATAAATCCTTTAAACCAGATGCAGTAGCTGGGCATTCCCTGGGAGAATTTTCTGCTTTAGCAGCAGCAGAGGGTATGTCTTTCAGTGATGGTTTATTACTTGTTAAAAAACGTGCAGAAGCCATGCATAAAGCATGTGAGTTAAAAAAAGGGACAATGGCAGCAATTCTTGGTATGAAAGATAAATATGTTGAGGATATTTGTAATAATGTTAAGGAAGTTGTTGTGGCTGCAAACTTCAATTGTCCTGGTCAAGTTGTAATTTCTGGAGAATTTAATGCGGTTGAAAATACATGTGAAAAACTAATAAAAGAAGGAGCAAAAAGAGCTATTATTTTACCTGTTCATGGTGCTTTTCATTCACCTTTAATGGATTCAGCAAAAAACGAATTAGAAAAAGCAATAAATAACACCTCGTTTAAAGCCCCAATTTGTCCAATTTATCAAAATTTTACCTCCCTTGCAGAGACCGACCCCGGTTTAATTAAAGTAAATTTAATTAACCAACTAACTGGCCCTGTAAAGTGGAATCAAACAATTAAAAATATGATTTCAGATGGAACAAAAAAATTTATAGAAACTGGACCAGGTAATGTACTTCAGGGTCTAAATAAAAAAATAGATATTAATATAGAAACGGTTAAAGCTGAGTTTTAAATTCAATTCTTATAAATACTACCATTTTTCATTACAAAAACAACATCAGTTAAAGTATTAATATTCTTTAATGGATTTTCATTTGTAGCTATGATATCTGCATAAAAACCCTTAGAAATTTGACCTAAAGTATTCTCTTTATTTAATACTAATGCATTAGTAATAGTTGCTGATTGGATTGCCTCGTTTACTGGCATCCCAGCTTCAACCATATAAATAAATTCTTTTGCATTTAAACCATGATCAAAAACACCAGCATCTGTGCCAAAAGAAATTTGGACTCCTTTAGAATATGCCTTAGAAAATGTTTCTTGAATAACTGGTCCTATTTTTAAAGCTTTAGGGACGATTATATCAGGATAATAGCCTGGTATCAATGCTTTTTCTACGACACTTTTACCGGCAGTCATTGTTGGAACCAAATAGGCATTTTTTTCTATCATTAAATCCATTGTTCTCTCACTCATCAAAGTACCGTGTTCAATTGTTTTAACTCCAGCAAGTACAGCTCTATACATACCTTCATCACCATGTGCATGAGCTGCTACGTGCATCCCATAGTCCTTTGCAGTTTTAACAATTTCCTTTATCTCTTCAATTGAAAACTGTGGATTTTCTCCATTTTCAGCCATACTAAGAACCCCACCAGTGGCTGTGATTTTTATTAAATCAGCACCATTTTTATATCTTTGTCTCACAGCTTTTTTTGCATCAGCTATTGAATTAATCACACCATCCTTGGGTCCAGGATCACCAACTAATTCGTTTTTATAACCATTGGTTGGATCTGCATGTCCACCTGTTGTCCCAATTGCCTTCTCAGCAGTAAAAATTCTCGGACCTGAAACCTTGCCTTGATTTATTGCATTTCTAAGTGAAACATTAACACCCCTTCCACCAACATCTCTAACGCTTGTAAACCCAGCCATTAGTGTTTTATTAGCAAAAATAGCCGCGTCATATGCAATGTCTGAGTCATTAAGTGTAAATTCGTTTAAATATGAATTTTTACTTGACTGACCCTCTATATGCACATGCATATCAATAAACCCAGGCATTACAGTTTTAGATTTAAGATCAATTAATTTAGTATTCTTACTTTTTGGGATTATAAATCCTTTTTCAACCGAAAGAATTTTTTCTTTTTCTATAATTATAGTTCTATTTTTTATGACCTTTCCAGATTTTGAGTCAAATAAATTTCCACAATATATATACGTTTGTTGTGATTGAACTTTTATTAAAAAACTAAAAAATAAGATAAATAAAAAGTTTTTCATTTTTTTACTTTTAAACTAAGCTACAAAAATTTTATTCTAAAAAACTGACGATTTTACTACATATAAAATTAATTTGTTCGTTGTTTAATTCTGTATGCATAGGTAATGAAATTACAGATTTGCAAAGATTAATGGTGTTTTTAAAGTCATCCTCTAAGAATCTATCGCTTTTGTATGCTTTTTGTTTATGAAGAGGGATTGGATAATAAATTCCATAAGGGATTTGGTTTTGCACAAAACATTCTACCAATTCATCTCTTTCTTTTGAATTTAATATAATTGTATATTGATGGAAGACGTGTGAGTCATTATCACCAATTACTTTGGGTGTTTTTATTTTATTATTGTTACTTAATAATTCTGAATATTTTGATGCGGCAATTTTTCTTGAATTGTTGTATTGATCAAGAAACTTTAATTTAACATTTAATATTGCAGCCTGGATAGAATCTAACCTAGAGTTTACTCCAACAATTTCATGATGATATCTTTTATACATCCCATGGTTTACAATTCCACGAATTTTTTTTGCTAAGTGATCATCATTAGTAAAAATAGCACCTCCATCACCATAAGCGCCGAGATTTTTTGAAGGAAAAAATGATGTGGTTCCAATTGTTCCTATTGTTCCAACTTTTTGTTTTTTTCCACTCGAAAACCTATAGTTTGCACCTAAAGCTTGTGCTGTGTCTTCAACAACATGTAAATTAAATTTTTTTGCTATTAACATTATTTTTTCCATGTTAGCTGTTTGTCCAAACAAATGAACAGGAATGATAACTTTGGTTTTTTTTGTTATTGCAGATTCAAGTGATTCAATATCAATATTAAAAGTATCGATTTCAACATCAACCAACACAGGTGTTAAATTTAACAGGGAAATTACTTCAACGGTTGAGGCAAATGTAAAATCAACTGTGATAACCTCATCTCCAGGTTTTAAATCAAGACTCATTAATGCAATTTGAAGTGCATCAGTTCCATTGGCACAAGGGATAACATTTTTTACATTTAGATAATTTTCAAGATTGTTTTGAAAAATTGACACTGATGGCCCATTGATAAAGGATGTTGTATTTATGACATTCTTTATAGCATCGTTTACCTCATTTTCGATTGCACTATATTGACCCGCAAGGTCAACCATATTTATTTTTTTCATAAATAAATTTGATTCAAAAATAATCAAATATTAAAAGTAATTACAAATGATGAAAAACTATTTCAAACATTATTTAACTAAATTTGAAAAAAAGTATATTTTGAAACTTTTATATAATTTTCTTTTAAGAATAGTTTGGATTTGTATTGAAATTTCATCTCTATTCAGCAATAAATTGAAAGATTTTGTTATTGGGAGAAAAGCAACAATGAAATCTGTAAAAAATAATAAAATACTTGGCTCTAATGTTATATGGTTTCACTGTTCGTCTCTTGGTGAATACGAGCAATCTTTACCATTAATAAAAAAATTAAAAGAAAAAAAATCTAATTATAAAATTGCATTGACCTTTTTTTCTTCTTCAGCATATGGAAATAAACTAGAAAAGCACTTATGCGATTGGTCTGGCTATCTTCCTTTTGAGAATTCAAATAAAATTGATGAACTTACTAAATTCATTAATCCAAAATTGTTAGTTCTTATTAAAAATGAATTTTGGCCAAACTTACTTGATGTTCTAAATCAACAAAAAATTCCAGTTATTTCTGTATCATCCAGATTTAACAATAAAAATTTTTTTTTCAAACCATGGGCAAGTTGGTTTTTTAAAAAGATTAAAACAATAAAATACTTTTATACAGTTGATGATAAATCCAAACATATATTAAATAAAAAAGGGATTAAAAATTCAAAATGTTTAGGTGATACAAGGATGGACAGGGTTTATAAATTGGCATCAAAAAATCACAAGAATAATATAATAGAGCACTTTAAAAAAAATAAAAAATGTTGGATAGCAGGAAGTACATGGAAAGAAGACTATGATTTAATCACAGAATATATTGAAAATATAAAAAGTCCAAAGGTTATTATAGCCCCACATGATTGTAGTTCTAGTTCTATTTCGTTAATCGAAAAAAAATTAAAAATACCTTGTGCAAAATTTAGCTCCTACTCTTATGAAAATGATAATTTAAAAAAAGTTTTAATTATTGATTCCATAGGATATTTAAAATACATATACAAATATGCAATATGGGCATATGTTGGAGGAGGAATGGGAAAAAAAGGATTACACAATATTCTTGAACCCGCAGTTTATGGAATTCCAATTATTATTGGAGACAATTATAAAAAGTTTCCAGAAGCTGCTGATTTAATAAATAGAGGAGATTGTTTTTCGGTATCGAATAAAAATGAATTTAACGAGATAGTTAAAAAATTATCAATTAAATCAAATTATATCAAAATCAATCCTCGAGAATACATAATGAAAAATCTGGGGGCAACTAATATGATTTTTAATGAATTAGAATTATTCTTGGATGATTAGTATCATTTATTAACTTTGTGAGGCCTTTAAAAAACGCAAATGAAAATTAAGCTTAAGTCTTTACTTTTTTTGTCTTTTATATTTGTTTACAATAATTTATTTTCTCAACAACAAGAATATCCAAAATCTTTCAATATTGAAAATAAGCTGCCTAATATTATTTTTATGATAGGCGATGGAATGGGTTTATCTCAAGTGACTGCAGGAACATACTCTAATGGAAATACTAGCTCACTAGAAGAAATGGAATTCGTTGGTCTACAAAAAACTCATGCTCATAACAGACTAGTTACAGACTCTGCAGCAAGTGGAACTGCTATGGCATGTGGTGAAAAAACATTTAATGGTGTGATTGGCATTGATTCTAAAAATAAAAAGCTAGAATCGATATTAGAATACTCCATAACAAAAGAATATAATACTGCACTTATAGCAACCTCTAGTATTGTACATGCCACTCCAGCTTCATTTTATGCTAATGTGATATCTAGAAGACAATACGAAGATATTGCTCTACAACTAAGATTTCATGATATTAATTATTTTATTGGTGGTGGCCAAAAATACTTTAACAGAAGAGAGGATAAAAGAAATTTAATCAAAGAAATGGAAGGTGAAGGCTATACAATTGTAAATAATATTAATAATTTTAAAAGCTCTTCATCGGATAAGCTCGGATTTTTTACCTACTCAGATGAACCACCACAAAAATCTATGGGAAGAAAACCAAGCCTAGAACTACTGGTTGAAGCAACTTTAGAGAAACTTAAATCTTCTAACAAGCCTTTCTTTTTAATGGTAGAAGCGTCGCAAATTGATTGGGGAGGTCATGCAAATGACTTACCATACATAATTTCTGAATTTAAAGAATTTAATATAGCTATTAAGTCAGCACTTGAATATGCAGAGAGTGATAAAAATACTCTAGTTGTTGTAACTGCTGACCACGAAACCGGAGGTCTTGCAATTAAAAAAGGTAATTTAAAGAAAAAATCTGTTAGCGGAGATTTTACAACTATTGGTCATTCCGGAAGTATGGTTCCAGTTTTTAGTTATGG
>MDTC01278408.1_pt1 | contig 10077 bp, 4 predicted proteins | sample 811181 | NCBI WGS metagenome assembly MDTC01 (sample SAMN05326644, study PRJNA326480) | marine metagenome | isolation source: seawater | place: Pacific Ocean: North | collected 2011
CCCTTTACGGCTAAACCCACGTATGGATTAGATGGGGCTTGATCTAACCATGGTTTCTTATCTGCAACTGAACCGACTGCTAATGCAACTTCAAACTCATTAACATCGGCCTTCAATCCAAGAATTGATGATAATGCCATAACCCTAGGATCTTCAGAAGAAACTTGTTGTAAATCCCTAAAAATCTCCAATGCGTCATGCCATTCACCTAAATCAAGACAACACAATGCTGATGCAATTCTCGCTCTTACGCTATTTGGATACCTTCTAACCAGACCAACTGCCAATTGTAATGCTTCATCAGACCTTCTCTGTGCACGTAATTGAGCGACTGAAGATATTAATGCAATATGGGCTAGTCGATTTCGATGAACATGTCCAATTTCACTAATCGGATCCCATGATTCTAATTTCGACTGTAATTCCTTGATATGGTCAATAGTTGCTTCATTTTCCCAATCATACAAATCATCATCAGTAACTCTGTCTGCCCATGGATCTAACCATTCTGAGACAAATTCAACAAGTTCAGGTTCCTCATCATTATCATCCATAATTAGACCCTTTAGTGTGACTTTAGCAGCATCTAATCTTCTTGATGCAATGTGACCTACCGCAATAATCATTCTTGCTTCATCATCTTCTCCTCCTTGTTGTGCGAGTACGGTTTTAGCAGTTTCAATTGCATTAGGCCACAAACCTCTCATTGCATATTCAAACATCCTAGCTCGCGTACGTTCCAAACGGAGTAAACTTTCATCAGCTGCTATGTTGTCATTTTGAAATCTTCTGAGAGTTGCTATATCATCATCAATTGCTGCCCTCATTACATAATCTCTTATCCAATTTCCACTCGTTGTCCTTGCAGCACCGCTCCTTCTTTCATCGGGTGCCAAATCAAATTTAGTAGTTCCAACAGTTTTCCATCTACCCACAGATAATAGCCATATCAGAATGAAAACACCCTGACCAAATGCAATAAAATTCCATGTTTCCTGAAGTAGCATTAACTCGACTTGTGATGCAGTGAGTAATTCTGAAGAATTTGCATATGGCATTAATTCAGCCCATTCCTTGTATACCTGCATGATCAACAACAATACAGAGTATCCTGCAAATCCAGCTAGCCCAAATGCAATAATTCGAGATTGAACAATCGATTCAGCACGGATTTCTCTAGGTTGACCAAGTACAACACCACCTATTCCACCTATTACTTGCCCTCCAAGGAACAGGTTTCTAATCATCTCAAAAATTAGTGCTAAACCAACGACTGATACATTGAGCATCAGATATGCTGCTAATACCAATGCTAATCCTTTCAAATCAACCAATCTGCTAAGAAATTCATTTCCTTCTACAAACATCAACAAGGTATTGCCTATTATCCCACCAAGATCCAAGATAAAACGAAGATTATCTGGTTCTTCAAGACGTGTCCATGCAAGAGTACTAATTCCATTTAGGGCAGCCAAAGGCATAGTACCTAGGAAAATAACCAATATTCCAGAATTAATTCTCTTAATTATTGATGGTGAATCAGGATCAATAGGGGTAGTATGACCACGTATGGTTCGATACTTATTTCGTACAAGCATATTCCATGATGCACCCATTATTCTACCATATGCTACAATTGTTGGGGCCATGAATACTAACAATCCAACTGATGCCCATTCAATCAACACTAACATCCGATCGGTATCACCACGTATTTCGTTAGTCACCCATTTACCATATCGAAAATCTTCGATCTCTTGTGTAACTGGATCTGTAATCAATTGAGATTGTAATTCACATGCTTCTTGGTCTAGAACATCAATCAATGGGAGTGGAGCATGTATCCCACGAGTATCTATGCAAACGTATGATGCGTATGCAATATCATAATCGAATTGATTGTCTCCTTTCCATTCACTAATCATTGCTTGATCAATGTCGTCCTGTACCGAATTATATTCTGAGAATCCGAGATAAGCTACAGGTGCAATTAGTACTGCAATTACAATAATTACACTTACAACATTTAGAACCCATTCTCGTGCAGTAACAATAGAATCCGCCGCACTTTTTCTTGATATCTGAGCATAAAGTGAAATGAATGGTGAAAGAACAATTGGCAATGCAAGTAGAAGCGAAGTCATCAACAATACTGGTTGATAATAGGTAGGACCCCGATTCCAAAATAATGAATCATCAAGTACGTCTGTTACAATAATCAGAATTCCTGCCATCGCCATCAGGTACAATAATACTCCAATTAGTACTGGCCTTGGACGGATCATTTTTAGAGCATCAGTACGAGTTTTGGTTAATCTATGAACTTCATAGAATCCTTCATCAATTTCAAACGCTACTTGAAGATTGGATAGAGAACTAGGCAACAAAAATCTCCATAACAATAAACTAGTAATTATTCCAACAACTATTGGCAGCAGTAAGTCGATATTTAGTTCACCTGCGCTTAAAATTTCTACACCATCTGCACTTACTATGGCAGAAAAAAATGACAAGCCGAATAGAATTGACACCAATCGAAGCGGCTTCATCATATGGTGGGCGAACGAATCAACAATAAATCGCTTCTCATCGTTGTTTATGAATTATGGAGGAATCTTTCAATTCTATCAAATGCCTCATTTAGTGTATCTGGATCTGCAAGATGTACTAATCTTACATGCCCTGAACCACGTTCTACACTAAATCCTGAACCATGAACAAGTAGAACTTTTTCTTCTTGAAGTAACGATAATACGAATCCCTTGTCATCATCCTTCCACTTCGGATGAGTAATTCGAACAAACATGTAAAATGCCCCTCCTGTAGGTTCGACGTGCAAACCTTCGATTCCATTTATTCTATTCAAGGCAATTTCGCGTCGTTCTAAAACAATATTTCGATGTTCATTCATCCATTTCCTGTCATGAGTTAATCCAGCTAGATAGCCCATCTGCGCAGGAGTAGACGCACAAAGACGTGATCTCAGTAATCTCTCCACTGAATCAGTCACTTCCGACAAATTACCCAATGGATCATGAAATGCCATATATCCTATTCTCCATCCTGGTGCATAGTACACTTTCGAAACACCATTCAAGGCAATAACTGGTACATTCAACGAACGTGAAGCAATAGAAACATGATGGCCAGTATAATCTAAACCATCGTATATTTCATCAGCAATTACCATGCAATTTGGATATTCTTTTACTATCTCCAATATCTCATCAATCTCATCTGGTGTGAGGACGTTTCCCGTAGGATTATTTGGATTTATTAGTACCAACATTCTAACATTATCATCCATTCTTGAACGTATATCATCAATATCAACTTTCCAACCATTATTAGGATTGAGAACGTATTCCTCAGTCGTAGCTCCAGACATTTGCGGATAGGCCATATAGGGTGGATAATGTGGTCCAGGCGCCAATATTTTATCTCCTTCAGTAAGAACAGCTGAGAATATAATTTGCAATGCTTCTGTAACTCCATGGGTAACATAAACTTGAGAAGGCAGGCAATTCCATCCCTTTGATGTTTCATCATTTGCAATGGCTTCACGTAATTCCGGAATACCATACGATCCTGAATATCCATTTTGCCCACTTTGTAATGATTCGACATATGCATCAACCATATGTTTGGGCGTCGATAATCCAGGATATGCTATTGGATCCCCAATATTTAATTTCAAAATTTTATGGCCCTGAGACTCCAATTCCATTGCTGGCACTACGACATCGCGAATTGCATATTCAATCGATTTGGCTCTAGGCGATGCTGGAATCAATTCAGATCCTCCAATGTATGTCCTGCCATTTCTAATATGCATCTCATATGCGATTCATCTACTCGTTGAACAGACAATCGTTGCCCGCGTTGTAATAACGGCATGCCTTCTAATTCCGGCTGCTCTCTCAATTCGGGTAGTGTAACAATTTCCGACAAGCTAAGTACTGGTTCTATGTCTACCATAAACCATCTAGGATTTTCTGTTGTTGATTTTGCATCAAAATACTTTGATTGTGAATCCCATGATGTAAAATCCGGATATCCTTCCCTGCTTACAATAGCAACACCTGCGATATGTGGAGGCTTACAATTGGAATGATAAAATAGAACATAGTCGCCACATTTCAGATCATCCCGCATCATATTTCTTGCCTGATAATTCCTAACTCCATCCCAATGAGTCCATTCATCCTCAATCAATTGACTCCAGGGATATACATCGAGTTCCGACTTCATTAACCAGTACGCGACCATATCTAATGGCGGGGGTTTAACAGTTTGAAATGTTGCATTATGCTACCATGCTTCATTCCCAGGTAATTCTGCATCTATTGTCCCATCATTATTGAATTGTCTAATGTTTAATCCAATCTTTCGACTCATAGCAGTCGACCCACCAGTTAATCCCCATCCTACCTTTACCAGCATTGCATATATTGCAGGGAGGAGCAACAATGCACTAATCGCTGCAACAATTAACAAAATCATAATTGTAAAAATAAATGGTTGAATTGCTGGAATTGGAATAAACAATGCACATGCTAAACCTGCAATGGTACACGTTGCTGCTTCTACCAATGACATTCCTGTAGATGATGTAGCAATTCGAATAGCATCCAAATCACCACCTAATTCTCGAACTCTATTTCCAATATGTATAGAGAAATCAACTCCTACACCTACTAATATTGACCCAATCATGACTGTTACCAATGATAATTCAACATCCATTAGATCCATGACCATCCATTGCATTGCTACAGTAAATACCACTGGCAATGTTGTTAGGAACGCATAATATCCATCCCTAAATACAAATCCAAGAGTAAGTAATGTGAATAATAGTGCGAATCCTAATGAGGTCCATTGTGAATTTACAATCTCAGCATTCACTGCTATGGTAACCGCTGCTACACCACTCAAATCATATGCCGTTATGTCACCCTTACGATCTTGTGCAGAAAATCGGTTTACTTCATCTACTGCCTGCTGTGTAGATTGTACATCCATAAATGGCATATCGATGTAAACGAGTGATTTTTCATAATTTGATGAAATAAATAACTCCCGTGTTTCAATAGTCAATGAATTGTAAAATACGTAAAGTAAGAAATTCTGAGATTGTCTACCCCCATTATCATCCTGGGAGTCAAGTAATTGAAGCGCTTCCCAAAATGTTGCATCTTCCGCAGCCTCACGTCCAAATATCAATTCTGCAACATCCTTAATTGGTTCTGGAGTCGCATCAGGAATTTCATCTAGTATAGGATACCCACTAACATTAACTGAAACCGATATAGATTTCATAAGAAACACAACACTTACTCCAGTCGTTTGGTTAACTAAGTTAACATCAGCTTCCAATTGATCAATACCCTGTAAATTCTCAAATGGATCTTCTGACGAATCAGTCGTAAAACTAGGTGTTGCCCCTATATCCCCTTCTACCAAAATAAATCCTGCTTGACCAGCATCAAACTCATCTGAATACTGTTTCATTTTACGTACTGCATCATAATCGGGATTATCCTGATCATTGGGGTCATCAGGAGCCATTTCTAGTAACTCGATGTTTTCCTCGACATTTGTACGGCTATACATCGCTGAAACGAGCATTAACGTTAGAAACAGTGTAAGTGCGATACTGGAATAATTCACTGGCCCATTAACTGCTGTTTTGAACACTCCCAAAGGTGGATGACTGGGCTTTTTCAAATCCAATAGCATAGTCAGATTGGGGACCATCAACATAGTCATGATATAAACCACGACGATACCAAGGGCTAGGCCCCAACCTACCGTTTGTATGGGCGCCATTGGCGTAAATGTAAGTGAAATGAATCCAATGATTGTAGTCACAGCAGATAAGAAAACTGCTCTTCCTGTTGATTGTAATGCTTCAGACATTTTCTCTTGAGGTGTTCCATCAGATTCGGCATATCTATTCGTTATATGCAAACCATATGATACTCCCAATGCAAGTACAATTGGTCCAACAATAATCACAGTCATTGTAACCTCTTTACCACTCCAACCAATCAATCCAAGAGTAATCAATACTGAACATAATGTTGGCAATCCTGAGATGATTACTACTTTGATTCCTTGTATCGGTCTCATTCGACCCGTTTGCAATAAGTCACAATGGAACAAAAATAGTACGAATGCAACAGCCACAATTCCTAATGGGAAAATTTGCCAAAATAATTTGAAAGAATATTCTGTAACTGCATTAGTAATTGGAACAGGACCTGTTAGCGTCATGTTCAGGCTTAATTCATCCCAACTATTATTCTCGCCAAGACGATCAATATCATTCTGCGTATTTGCAATCAATTGTCCGATTGGGTAATCATCAATTCCATCCCCATCCTTATCCAAATTTTGAGTAATAAAAACAATAATTACAGCTCTATTCCAAAATTTAGCAGTTTCATTTTCATCTATTTCTCCATCTTCATTAGCATCGACATCTACCCCTCTAACTAGTTTTGATTGAGCGTTCTCAGGTAATTCACCGATTATTCGATCAATTGTATTTTGATTCTCAGGTATAGCATAATTCCCTAGAATATCCTGATTATCATCAATTGTTTCGTTAAAATCCTCACTTAATTCCTCATTACCTGTTGCTGTTGCTAATCCACTAAAAAATGCCTTTGAAACTCTTACTGCACTACTATTTACTTCCTTTACTACTGTGGAAATTGATAAAAGTGCTTTGACGTTATCTTCACTACCATTATCATTTGGATGAATATTCAATCGTCTTTCTACCTCATCCATTTGCTTTAGTATTTCATAATCTGTAACATTATTAGCATCAGATTCGACATAAATTACCATGACATTTGTTGTCCAATTTTCTTGTATTTCCGCTAAATCTGTAGTAATCTGGCTTTCAGTAGGAAGGTATACTTCTAAATCGCCATTTACATTCAATGATGATTCGGTAAAACATGCTGCTCCATACCATTGATTGCCTTCTACATCGTCCTCTGTACTTGACCATCCATCTCTACAATCATTAATTCCGGACGAAAGACCGAAGAAAATTGTGATTAACAAACATCCCAAAACAGTAATCAGAGGAAATCGAGTCAATATTCCAGAGGGAGAAAGAGCACTAAGTTCTCGCTTAAATTTAGCAGGTGCTGCTATTACGGCATCAATGGTAGCCACACGATCGAAATTCTCGAATCTGTTTTTAATGTTGGAAATATTAGATTGAGAGCCATTTTCATCGGTATAGTCACCACCTTTTGATGAGGAATCAAGCCCAGCCATCTTACTCCACCGGCCTTATCAGATGTAAGGGGGGTTTGAACACTGCGCCGTAGATGAGCCTAGACAAGCGATTATTTCGCAATCGTCAAGAGTAGAACCTTTCACGACAGTTCGGTGAGGACATGGGGCGGCCCCAAATCGAAGAAAAGCGCTGGACCATTGACCTTGAGAAAAGAATTCAAGAGAATCATTACTCAGAAAATAGCAATCGATACACATTTGATCCAACATCAGGTAAGGAAATTTTCGTAATTGATACACCTCCACCTTACCCAAGTGGTACATGGCATATTGGAGCAGTTGCTCAATATTCAATGATTGATGTTATTGCTCGAAGTCAACGCTTACTGGGTAATGAAGTATATTTTCCATGGGGTGTGGACCGAAATGGAATCAACATTGAATTTACTGTTGAAAAAAATACAGGACGGAAAATGAAGACATATGGTCGACAGGAGTTTCTTGATTTATGTGAAGAAACCATCGAAGAATATACACAGGCCATGAGAAATACTGCCAAAAGAGTTGGATTATCCTGTGATTTTGAACGTGAATACCTAACAGATGCGCCAAATTATCGTGCTGTTACTCAAGCTATTTTCATTGAATTATTCAAGAAAGGGCACATTGTTGAAGACCTTCGTCCAAATTTGTACGACCCTGTAGAAGGAACAACAATTGCTGATGCAGAAGTGGAACGATTGACTCGTGAAACAAAATTAGTTGACGTGATTTGGTCAACAGAAGATGATGAGAAGGTGATTATTTCAACAACAAGGCCTGAATTAATATGTGCTTGCGGAATCGTTGTTGTTCATCCAGATGATGATCGTTATACACATCTAGTTGGCAAAAAAATCTACTTGCCAGTTGACGTGGAAGGACGTGAAAACTTCGTTCATATAGCTACTCATCCTTCAGTAAAAAGTGAATTTGGTTCTGGTGTTTTGATGGTTTGCTCTTTTGGTGATCAAAATGATGTTTCCATATTCCGTGAAATGGGATTGACTCCATTTCAAGCCATAGATTTGGAGGGGTGTATGACCAATATTGCTGGACCTATTTCAGGAATGAAAGTCAATGATGCTCGTGAGCATACAATTTCTGATCTTGAATCTCGTAAACTCATTAGTTCAATTGAAAATAAAATGCAAGAAGTTCCTGTATCTGAACGTGGTAAAAACCCAATTGAAATTATCTTGTTAAAAGAATGGTATGTTAGACAAACCCATGTACTTGATCGAGTAATGGAATTATCAGACGAAATTTTATTCCATCCACCAAGAAATAAACAATTTCTTAATGATTGGATGCAGAATATCACTATCGATTGGCCAATTTCTAGGCGTCGGTGGTATCATACTGAAATTCCTATTTGGTACGATTCATCGGGTACTAGAATCATTGTCCCTCCAACTGGAAAATATGTGAGGCCATGGGATGAAGGACCCCCTACTGGTAGTGTTGTAATTGATCGTAATTCACGAGAAATACTAGGTTCGTACGATGAAATGAAAGATTCATTGGGAGAAATTACAGGCGAGGAAAAAGTGTTCGATACATGGATGGATTCCTCAAACTCAAATCTATTTGTTTCTGGATATTTGAATGAACCAGAAGTATTCGAACGCGCGTTCCCTACTGGATTAAGGCCACAAGGAAAAGAAATTGTACGTACATGGTTGTATTATACACTCCTAAAATCTGCATTATTACTAGATAAACCAGGATTCAAGCATGTTTGGATTGATGGATTGGGTATGGACCCGTGGGGTCGTAAAATGTCTAAATCACTCGGAAATGGAATAGATGCGGATTCAGTTCTAGAATGTGGAGCAGGGGGTAGAACTGGCTCTTGGAAAGTGAAGGGACCTGAAGGAAAACAAGTGCACCTTACTGCAAAGAAAATTGGTTCTGAATGTTTCAGACTCTGGAAAGCATGTGATGCTCAAGTTGGTGATGATTTCCATATTAATCCTGAAGAAATTGAGTCTCGATACTTTGGTGTTTTATCCAAACTATTCAATGTAGCTAGATTTGCCTCGCAATTTGAAGTTCCTGCCAATTTAGAAGATACGCCAGACAACCTAAAAATCGAAGACTTATGGATTCTTAATGAGTTCGGAAAATTACTTGAAAAAGTCAAGATATCATGGCAAGCAATAGACATATACAATGCTACTCAGGCAATCAAGACATTTGGTACAGGTATTCTTGCAAGCCACTACCTAGAAATGGTGAAGAGAAGATTGTACGATGATGATGACGCTGCAGCATGGACAATACACAGATTAGTTAGAGATTTGATGACTGTATTTTCTCCTGTATGTCCATTGTTTACTCACCATATTTCCAGTACAATTTATGGAACTTCATCAGTCGATATTCGATCCCATCCAGAGCCTATCGAAATTACATTTGAGGGAGATTCTGATACAACAGAAGAAATAATTTCATTCAACGCTATGGTATGGAAAGCTAAAGCGGATGCAGGTACAAGTTTAGCTGCACCAATTACAGGTATCGAAATTCCGGAAAAAATTTCTAAATTCTCGGAAGTACTCTCGTCAATGCACAATATTGAGTAATCAGTTTAGAACTGCCTTGTTAACTACCGATTTAGGCAATGTCCCATCAAAGAAACCTATGAGTAAATTTGCCATTTCCAAACCAATCCTAGCTTGCGCCTCATAGGTCGCAGCCCCAATATGTGGTGTTCCGTGAAAATTTTGATGTTGTAAAAGAGGATGGGTGGTTTCTGGTTCACTTTCAAAA
>MDTC01032975.1_pt1 | contig 10075 bp, 7 predicted proteins | sample 811181 | NCBI WGS metagenome assembly MDTC01 (sample SAMN05326644, study PRJNA326480) | marine metagenome | isolation source: seawater | place: Pacific Ocean: North | collected 2011
GATAAATTTTAGAAGAAGATATATTTTCAAGCGAAATAGTTTCATCAATAGGGTTTTGAACTGACAGTAAATTATCAGCTCTCCAAATTCCTCTTCCATAAGTACAAGCATAAATTGCACCTGGATTTTCTACTCTTCGGAAACCACCTGCTAGTCCTTCCTCCCAATCTCTCCATTGTTGGGAAACATCATATACTGGTATTGGACCAATCTCTGAATTATTGGGAATCCAATTGGTACTAGAACCATTAACATTATCAGTAGAATATACTCCATATGCAGTTCCTATTACAATTATATCTGTAGAAGGATCTCTTTCGACTATACAACCAAAAACCGGCATATCAGGTAAATCACCATCAATTGAGGAAAATATAGGATTATCAGATGTTGCATTGGTAGAATAATAAACATGACTTGACGAAGTACCTCCAGTAACAATACAAACATTGTTTGAATTGGTTGGATCGACAGAAATATCCGTAATTGTTCCAGAAACATTTTTAACAACTTCATAATGTACTGTGTATGCAATTTCAGAGCCATCTAAATAAGTATATAAATGACCATCGTTAGCAAAATTTATTTGATTTACAAAAGATCCTGTTATAACATTTCCAGTAGAAATTTCAACTAAACTATCAGAAGAAGATGGTCTGTATGCTAAATCTGCAGCTTGTACAGAATAAGCATTGCCAAGACCTGAAACTCTAGTAAGAGCTCCGTTATAAGTACCACACCAAGCATAGTTCATGTCATGAGAAATTTCAAAGCTTCTAATACTGCTTGAATAATTAAATAATCTCCACCACTCCGGATTAGTGGTAAACCTCATCATGTCTCTAGTTATATAAACTGAAGCATCATTTTGAGTAATAAAATAAGATTGTACATAATCTGGTAATGTCAAAGTATCTGCTCCAGTTACGGTGATGAAAGTATCAGCACCTACAATATTCATAGTGTCATAAACATTTAAGTTCTGAGTAAGTACATGCTTGATAGGTATTCCAAATGAACTACTATAATAAGTAACTGTATCACCAGAAAACATATCTTGACTAGGAACATAAACAACAGAATCTTGTGTATTTAAATCTTCTGGATTTTCCATTAGAGCAATTGCATTATAAAATGGCCCACAATCTTGACCAACTATTCCTGTACAAGGTGCAGGAACAGATTGGCTTGTTGTTCCTCTATCACTTGATCTGGAAATTGATCCATTATAAACTGTTGTAATGATAGCATCACTACTTAAATAAGAAATTTCGCATTCAAATCCATCACCACCTGAAACTTCGGCAAATTCCTTAGACCATGGTTTAGAATTATCCTTATACTGAGTACCATTATCTTGAGCACCACCAATAACTGAACCGTCTCCACCAAAACCCATTGAATAAAATTGAGTTACTCCGTACCCTTTATTAATAACTGAAGTAAATTGACTAGGACCAGAACTTCCGAATCTTGCTTGAACGCCACCATCATTACCAACAATGAGTGTATTATCATTGGCCCAGAAAAGCCTGTGGTTATCAGCATGCACATAAAATGGTAAAGATGGACTAGCCCACCAACCTGAAATAGCATACCATTGGCCATTTGTTGGATCAGTAGAATTTGGAGTATGAATCCAAGACCAAAGATCAATTCCACCAATTATACATTCTTCCCCATCCGAAGTTGAAGTAATAACTAAATTGTAATTTCCTTGATTGGATCTGGATGTGCTAAGAGGAGTGAAATTACCAGTTGATTGCGGACCAATTTGACCCCAGCTAATACCATTATCAACAGACCTATGAACTCCACCTAATTGCCCAGCAGAATTGGCAAATAATGTGTAAATTGTATAATTTCCATTAGAATTTTTGTTTTTAGAAATTGCATATTCAGCTCTTAACATTCCAAAACCTTGCAATTCACCATTTGAATGTAAATCCGTCCAGTTAGAACCACCATCAGTACTTATCCAGGTCCTAATCCCACCTTGATCGATCCCTAAGATAATTACTTGTCCGTCCTCAGATACTTTAACATCTCCAATAGTAGCATTAGATGAAATCCCTGAAACTAAACTTCCAGAGGGGACTGCTGTCATATTGTCTATTTTATTTAGCCCGATACCGGAGCCAACAAAATAAACATCTCCATTAGGAGATGGATCTGCAACAACTTTTAAAACTTCTTTATTATTGGTTCCACCAACTTGGCTGAAAGTTGGAGAGTTGCTGTCAATATTTTTACTTACCCAAAGACCGTCTCCATCAATAATATTGCCTTCAAATCTTGAACAACCAGTTGAAATGTATAAATAACCTTCACTTGAAAATGTTATGGAAGAAATTCCTAAAGAGCCAGAACCATTGGCACTATTTACCATTTCGTCATCAAATTCTTGTACTCTATTCCAATTAGAACCTCCATTAACAGATTTGAATAAACCACCAGAGACTGATCCTGCAAATAAAATGTTGTTATTATTAGGATCCATGGCAATAGCTCTAGTTCTCCCACCTACGTTATCAGGCCCTTCTTCTACAAATCCTAAGCTTGTAGAACGTAATCTCATTTTTTGCAATACTTCATCTTTTGCTTGGGCCAATTTGGCAACTTCTACTTTTCCAGTAATTGCATCTTTATAAAGGTTGTTATTATAATCAATTGCATCATTAGCACTAGCTTGAGAATTAGAATTGGTCACATTTACATAGGAATATTTCCTGTTGATTTCTTGATCAGAAGAATTTAAAATAGAAATCAATATAGCTACAATTAGTAATGGGAGTAATAATAATTTTTTCATTTTAATATTTTAATACTTATCGAAAATACGAATAATTAAATAATTTAATAAAATGTTAACTTTTTTTATTAAAAAATAAGTTGAACAAACTAAAACAAATGTTTTTCAGCATGATAACTAGATCTGACCAAAGGCCCACTTTCAACATATTTAAAACCTAATTTTAGTCCATAATTTTTGTACTCATCAAATTTTTCTGGAGAAATAAATTCATCTACTGGAGCATGTTTAGGAGTTGGTTGTAAATATTGTCCCAAAGTAACAATATCAACATTAACAGAACGCAAATCTTCAAGGGTTTCTAAAACCTCCTCGTGAGTTTCTCCTAATCCAAGCATTAAACCAGATTTTGTTTTCATACCACCTTGTTTTAATCTCAATAATAATTCAAGACTTCGATTGTACTTTGCTTGAACTCTTATGGTTTTAGTAAGTCTTCTAACAGTCTCTATATTGTGAGAAACTATTTCAGGTGCAACATTAATTATATTTTGTAAATTTTTCCAATTCCCAGCGAAGTCAGGAATTAGTGTTTCAAGGGTAGTTGTAGGTGATTGACGTCTTATAGCCTTAACAGTACTTACCCAAATTTCTGAACCACCATCTGAAAGGTCATCACGATCAACTGAAGTGATAACAGCATGCTTTACTTTCATTAATTTAACAGAGTTTGCAACCCTTCCAGGTTCAAAAACATCTACTTTTTCAGGTTTTCCAGTGGATACTGCACAAAAACCACAAGACCTAGTACAAACATTACCTAAAATCATAAAGGTAGCAGTTCCAGCTCCCCAACATTCACCCATATTGGGGCAATTTCCACTCTCACAAATGGTATTGAGTTTATGCTCACTGACCAGATTTCTAACCTTTTTGTAGGCATCTCCAGTGGGTAATTTAACCTTAAGCCATTTTGGCTTTTTTGTTTTTACAACAGTATCAATACTCATCAGTAAAATTTATTTCCTATTGAACAACTTAAGTATATTGAAGGGAAGAATCTATGACTTTGATTATCTACCATGATAATAATCGGATTCATAAATGCATCTGCAGTTAAACCTAATTCTAATGAATTTATAATTTCTCTAGTTGTAGAAAATTCAAATTCCATGCCAAATTTAAAATAAGCTCCAGGATTGATTTTGGTGTTCATAAGTCCAGCAGACCATGATCCTCTACCATAAATGTTAAAAAACCCATGTTGTTCAGGATTGTATCTTTCCAATGATATTCCAGCAATTCTTCCAGAAAAATCATATTTAAAAACTTCTAAGTATACAGGTTTAACTAAACCAATGGAAGTTCCATAAGAATAATTTATTGCTATCTGAACTCCATTTTGCCTGAGTTTTTCAAAAACGATTTTTCTAGATCCTACTCCAACTCTTAATGAGTATAGAGAGTTTAATTTTCCATATACGAACTTTTTGGCATTTTCGTCAAAAGATCCAAAAATCTTATATTCTTTATCGTGATTGATATTTATAAAATCTATATTGATTAAAGATTTCTTTTTGTAAGTCTTAAATTTAGCATTCGTATAGTTGATTCCCAGGCCGTTGGTATGTATAACACCACCCAACCAAGCTTCCTTAGATATCCTTACTAACATTTTATCTTCTAGAGGGATTTGACAATATATGTTGACAAATAAAAAGACTTGAAATATTGTAAATATTAGATATTTATAATGAATTTTCACCTATACAAAAATAACTAATTTGTATGATAAAATGAACTGTTTAAGGTAAAGTTTAAAATAATTTAAGCACTTTTGCTAAAAGTCTTCTTTAGTGGTTTTGATTTTCTGTTGTGTGATTAAGTCTTGGTTTAGATCTTCTTCAAGATTTATACTGTAAGCTGGACATCTTTTCTGAACAGGCTTAAATAAAAAACAAGAGTTTAATAATGCAATAGCAGCAAATGTAAATAAGAAATAAAATAATTTTTTCATTTTAATATGATTACTTTAAACAAAATTATCAAAAATCGAATACCAACAATAATTTCATTAAACTTTTATTTGTATTTATAATGTTTGACCAAAAAAAATTTATTGATAATGTTCAAAATGATTGGAAGTATATTTTAGAAAAAGAAATTAAAAAAAATTATTTTATTCCAATAATGAGCTCCATTAACACTTGTCAAAAAAAAAAATTATTAAGCCCCGAGCCAATTAATATTTTTAGAGCATTTGACGAAACAAGTTTGACCAATTTAAAGCTGGTGATTTTAGGGCAAGACCCATACCATGGAGAAAATCAAGCAAACGGGCTTGCATTTGGAGTTGATATTAATAGCAAAACTCCTCCTTCTTTAAAAAATATATTTAAGGAAGTTTATGATAGTACTCATCAAGAGCCAAAAGCAAATAAAGATTTAAAACATTGGGCTCAGCAAGGCATTCTTCTTTTAAATACCAGTTTGAGCGTTGAACTTTTCAAACCTAACTCTCATTCTAAAATTGGTTGGAATAAGCTAACCGATACAATAATAAGAGAGATTTCAATAGCTAAAAAAAATATTGTTTTCTTTTTGTGGGGTAAAAATGCTCAAAAAAAAGAATCATTAATAGATTCATCAAAACATTTAGTACTTAAATCCTCACATCCTTCGCCTCTATCAGCCTTCAGAGGATTTAGTGGTTGCAATCACTTTTCTATAGCAAACAACTTTTTTAAAAAAAATAATTTAACAACAATAGATTGGTAAATTATAAAAGAAATATTCTCTTTGGACTTATGATAAATTTGTCTATTTTTTCCATAGGACAAAAAATAAAATTTGTAGAAATTTATAATGAAAATGGTTTAGTAGAAAAAAAAAAATCAAATGATAATAATGTCAATAATTTAATTAATGGATTCTACTTGTCAAATATTGAGAATGGATATTTAACCACAACCATTGATTCATCTCGTATTTATGACAAAACACTACGTTTATACATGTATTACGGAGAACGTTTTAAGTCTAGCGAAATTCAAATAAATATTCCTGATGATATTGACCTAAAATTTGCAAATAGCTTTGAAAAAAAAGGTATTTATTTTAACCCATCAAATTTTCAAAAAAAAATAAATAATTGGCTGCTTTTAATGAATAATAATGGTTTTCCGTTCGCTGAATTTAAATTTGAAAATTCAACTGTGCTAAATTCAAAAATTGAACTTGATTGTAACCTTGATACAGGTCCATATGTGGTTATTGATACAATTATAAATCCTGAGCTTAATAAAAAAGAATGGAACTTAATATCCAATGTTACAGGTATTAAAAAAGGAAGTGCTTTTAATTTAAATTCAGTATATGAGTTGAGTGAAAAACTAGAAAATACTGGATATATCGAAGAGCTAAAATCTGCTGCATATGAATTTGTAGATGATTTGGCCTCTATTTATACATATGCTCAACCCATTTCAAAAAACAGTTTAAATGGACTGGTTGGAATTCAACCTCTAGAAGATGGAAAAGTCCAATTCACTGGCAATGTATCATTAAATTTTCTCAACAGTTTAAATTACGGAGAACAGCTAAAAATAAATTGGCGTAGAATGTTTAATGCTTCACAAAATTTAATTACCGATTTTAAATTTCCTTACTTGTTCAACTCAGATTTTCAAATAAGTGGAGGAATTGATATGATAAAAAAAGATAGTTCTTTTTTTAATCTAAATTCAAAATTTATCTTAGAATACTTAATTAAAAATAATCTCTCATTGGGTGCTTTAATCTTAAATAACAACTCCACTAATCTAATTGGGGAAACATACAGTTCAACTTCTGTAAATAGTTTTGGATTCACATTTAATTCTAATCAACAAGATAATAGAATCAATCCAACAAGAGGCTATTCGATTTCAAGTGATCTTTCATATGGATGGAAGCAAACGTATAATCTTGACAGTTCTCAATCCAATATATTAAGAACTCCTAACTTTTATGCAAACTTAAACTTTGATAATTATTTTAAAATATTCAAAAGATCAACTTTAAAACTTGGTATATTGGCATCATCTATTCAGAACGAAATACTTTACGAAAATGAATTTTCAAGAATTGGAGGCTACAAGACCATTAGAGGCTTTGATGAAGAGTCTATATGGGTAAGCTCCTATTTAATTACAAATTTAGAATTAAGGTATCTTATTGATGAAACATCTAACTTATTTATGTTTTCTGACTTTGCATGGACAGAATCAAAAACACAAGAATTATTGATGAATGATTATTACAACAGTTTTGGTTTTGGTACTAATATTTCTATGAATAATGGCGTACTTACTTTGATTTATGGCTTGGGAAGAAAAATTGGCAATCCCTTTTTAATAAGATCTGGAAAAATTCATTTGGGTTTTACAAGCTATTTTTAAATTACTTAAACAAAAACAATTACCCCTACTCATACTTTGTTTTTTTATTCTATTAAAACTACATTTGCCCAAAATTAAAAAACTATGGAAAAAACGGTCAGTTACAAAGTTAAAGACATAAGCCTCTCAGATTGGGGAAGAAAGGAAATTAAACTTGCTGAAGCAGAAATGCCTGGATTAATGAGTTTAAGAGAAGAATTTAGAGGCCAAAACCCATTAAAAGGAGCTAGAATAGCTGGTTGCCTTCACATGACTATTCAAACTGCTGTACTAATTGAAACACTAAAAGACTTAGGTGCTGAAGTTAGCTGGTCTTCATGTAATATTTTTTCTACACAAGATCACGCTGCAGCTGCGATCGCAAGTGAAGGTATTCCTGTATATGCATGGAAAGGGATGAACGACCAAGAATTTGATTGGTGCATAGAACAAACATTATTTGCTTTTGAAGATGGCAAACCTTTGAATATGATTCTTGATGACGGAGGAGACTTGACTAATATGGTCTTAGATAATTACCCAGAACTAGTTAAAGACATAAAAGGACTTTCTGAGGAGACTACTACAGGCGTTCACAGACTTTATGAAAGAATGAAAAATGGTACACTTCCAATGCCTGCCATTAACATAAATGATTCAGTAACAAAATCTAAATTCGACAATAAATACGGGTGCAAGGAATCTTTAGTTGATGCTATTAGAAGATCAACAGACGTTATGATGGCTGGAAAAGTAGCTGTTGTTGCGGGCTATGGTGATGTTGGAAAAGGTTCTGCAGCTTCGCTTCAAGGAGCAGGTGCTAGAGTAATAATAACCGAGATCGATCCAATATGTGCTCTTCAAGCAGCCATGGATGGATTCGAAGTTAAAAAAATGATAAATGCTGTTAGTGAAGCTGATATTGTAGTTACCGCCACAGGAAATAAAGATATTATTAAAGGTCAACATTTTGAGTTGATGAAGGATAAAACAATTGTTTGTAATATTGGTCACTTTGATAATGAAATTGATGTTGCTTGGCTAGATTCAAATCATGGTAATACCAAAACTACCATTAAACCTCAAGTTGATATGTACACAGTAAATGGTAAAGATATTATACTACTTGCTGAAGGAAGATTGGTTAATCTTGGTTGTGCTACTGGACACCCATCATTTGTTATGAGTAATTCATTTACTAACCAAACACTTGCTCAACTCGAATTATGGAATAACAGTGATAATTACAAAAATGAAGTTTACATGTTGCCCAAACATCTAGACGAAAAAGTTGCTCTTTTACATCTTGCAAAAATTGGAGTAGAACTAGAGTCACTTAGCAATGATCAGGCTGATTATATTGGGGTTAAAGTAGAAGGACCATATAAGCCTGAGTATTATAGATACTAATTTCAGAAAGTAAATTACTTAATGAACTTTTTAAACAGACTTAAATTTTACCTTATTGGGTTTAGTTTAGGTCTGTTTCTTATTTATACTCTTTTTAAGGATAGAGAGTGGGATTGGCTTCCTGAAAATAAAGTAAAAAATTTTATTTTAAAGAATCCCTTAAAAATAAACCTTATCAAAGACCAATCTATCATATTAAACGACCAATTTGCCAAAAAGATTTTTGATTTAATTATTAATGGAAATGTAAATTTTTCTGAAAGTAAAACTAATTCCATTAATAAAAAATATATTATTGAATACAACAATAGCTCAGCATTATTTAATGTTTCTTTTGAAGATACTTTATGTAGATTAATTTCAATTGACAATATGATTTTTAAAGATCATTATGAACCAGAATATCTGGATACAATTGTTTTTATAGATCGTTATAATCTTCTTATGAAATTTGATAAAATGGAAAAGAAATTCACTAAATACTTTATATCAAAAGTTAAAAAATATGGATTAAATTCTGATGACATTTCTAAAAATCTTAAAAATTTCAAAGTCGATTGGAAAAAATCAAATCCTTTTTCAATTATAAATCCTAAATATATTGGGACGATCAGTATCTCTAATCTTCAATACGAAATTTCTTTAGAAACAGGAAATAACAAATTAAGATTTAAAGATTTTAGAGAAAATTAAAATTCTTTTATTAATCAATTATTGAGTCTTTTAAAGTATAGATAGATGGCTATTATAGAGAAAAAAATATTTGGAAACCATACAGCTAAAAGTGTATTCCACCCTACATTAACTGCAGCAACAGTAGTCATTTTCATAAAAAAAACATAAACTAATCCACACGACAGTCCAATAACTAAATTTTTTCCCACTCCTTCCCTTGACTTTCTTGAAGCAACTGAAATACCAATAACAGTCAAAATATAAGCCGCAAAGGGATATGCTGTTCTCTCATGCTCACTAATCTCTATATTTGTAGTAGAATTACCTTTATTTTCTTCTTTTTTCTTATAATTAATTAATTCTGGAGTGGTCATAGCAAAAGTGATTTCTGCTCTTTGCCCAAGGTCTTTAATATTAAAAGGTAAAACAGTATCAATTACTTTTTTTGTAATTACATCATCGTTCAATTCCCCAATTTTTCTTATAAATACATTTTTGAGTTTCCAATTATAAAAGATGCTATCTCCCTCAGCTCTTTCTACCTGCATGTCACTTTTAAGCTTCCATTGACCTTCACTATTTTCTTCCCAGTTTTCAATCCATAGTCTTCTTACGGTAGTGGTATTTCCAATAAATTGTCTGTAACTTACTAATGTTCCTTTATTAATTTCTAAATGAATGTCCTTAAAATTCACATTATATTTAGTGAACTGATTTTCAAATGTTAATCTGTTCTTGTTAGCAAAAGGAGCCACATAGTGGTTCATTAAAACAGAAATTATTAAAAGAAAGGAAGATGCTATTATATAAGGTCTAGAAA
>MDTC01136381.1_pt1 | contig 10075 bp, 9 predicted proteins | sample 811181 | NCBI WGS metagenome assembly MDTC01 (sample SAMN05326644, study PRJNA326480) | marine metagenome | isolation source: seawater | place: Pacific Ocean: North | collected 2011
AAAGATCTAGCAAAAGCCATTGATGTAATGATGGCTTCAGATAAGCCTTACTTCCTTGAAGTATGTGTTGAAAAAGAAGATAATGTATTTCCGATGATACCCTCAGGTGCTTCGGTTTCTGAAATAAGATTATCATAAGATGGAAACAAAATACACCATATCGATTTATACCGAAAACAGTGTTGGATTACTCAACCGTGTTTCTGCTATTTTTCAACGTCGACATATTAATATTATCAGCATTACTTCTTCTGTATCAGAAATTGATGATGTTTCTCGTTTTGTTATAGTGGTAAGTATGACTGAAGAAGCGGTTAAGAAAGTTGTAGGTCAAATTGAAAAGCAAGTTGAGGTAATCAAAGCGTATTATCACACAGACGAAGAAACTATTTTTCAAGAATCAGCTCTTTATAAAGTGGCATCAAAATCTCTTTTTGAGGAACGCCATATTCAAAATATTATCAAGAAAAGTCAAGCAAATATTGTGACAGTAAACTCTAAATTTTTTGTTATCGAAAAAACGGGTTTCCGACATGAGACGGAACAACTTTACAATGATTTAGCACCTTATGGTTTGTTGCAATTTGTGCGCTCTGGCCGCATATCTGTAACCAAATCTCCTATGAATATTAAAGCATTATTAAACAAACTGAACGATTAAAATCAAACAAATGAGTAACTATTTCAACACATTACCACTAAGAGATCAATTACATCAACTCGCACAGTGCCGTTTTATGGATGCTGATGAGTTTACTGACGGTATTTCAGCCCTTAAAAACAAGAAAATTGTAATTGTTGGCTGTGGTGCTCAAGGATTGAATCAAGGATTAAACATGCGTGACACTGGTCTTAATGTCTCCTACGCACTGCGCAGTGGTGCGATTGAGCAAAAGCGTGCTTCTTATCAAAATGCTACGTCTAACAACTTTGATGTAGGTTCATATGACGAAATGATTCCAACGGCAGACTTGGTCATCAACCTTACTCCAGATAAAAACCACTCTTCAGTTGTTGAAGCCGTTATGCCATTAATGAAAAAAGGGGCAACATTTTCTTATTCTCACGGGTTTAATATAGTTGAGGAGGGCACGCAGTTTAGGAAAGATTTAACTGTAATTATGGTAGCGCCAAAGAGTCCAGGCTCTGAGGTGCGTGAAGAATACCTTCGTGGGTTTGGTGTGCCAACGCTAATTGCTGTTCACGACGATAACGACCCAGAAGGAAAAGGATGGGATCAAGCCAAAGCTTATTGCGTAGGTACTGGTGGTGATCGTGCCGGTGTACTTCAATCTTCATTTATTGCTGAAGTAAAATCCGATTTGATGGGTGAACAAACCATTTTATGTGGTGTTTTACAGACAGGTTCTATTTTATGCTTTGATAAAATGGTAGCCCAAGGTATTGATGCAGCCTATGCTTCTAAATTGATTCAATTCGGATGGGAAACCATTACAGAAGCTCTAAAGCACGGTGGTGTTACCAATATGATGGATCGTTTGTCTAATCCTGCAAAAATCAAAGCATTTGATCTTTCAGAGGAGCTTAAGGAAATTATGAGTCCATTGTTCCAAAAACATATGGATGATATTATGTCTGGTCACTTTTCTTCAACCATGATGGAAGACTGGGCCAATGATGATAAAAACTTACTTGAGTGGCGTGCTGCGACGGCTGAAACGGCTTTTGAAAAAACAGCACCTACAACAGATGAAATTGACGAGCAAACATTTTTCGATCATGGTAACCTTATGGTAGCCTTTGTACGTGCAGGTGTAGAATTGGCATTTGAAACCATGGTAGCAGCTGGAATTAAGGATGCTTCCGCTTATTACGAGTCATTGCACGAAACGCCGTTAATTGCCAACACTATTGCACGTAAAAAACTATATGAGATGAACCGTGTAATTTCTGATACAGCAGAATATGGATGCTATTTGTTTGACCATGCATGTAAGCCTTTATTGACTTCATTCATGGAAGGTATTGACACGTCTGTTATTGGTACAGCTTATTCACCAAATACCAATGGTGTTGACAACAAAAAGTTAATTGCAGTTAATGACGCACTTAGAAATCACCCCGTAGAAAAAATAGGTAAGACATTGCGCGCTTCCATGACAGCCATGAAACGTATCGTTTAGTGAGACCATTGTTAGATTTATCGACCATCGAGGCTGCTGCCAAAAGGGTAAGTCAAGCTGCTGTTCCAACCCCTTTGGATTACAACAAACGGTTGAGTGAATTGCATGGTGCCAACATTTTGGTTAAGCGTGATGACTTGCAGCCAGTTAGATCTTTCAAGATACGAGGTGCCTTCAACAAAATTTCACTTTTAGAAAATGCAGCACGAGAAAAAGGTGTTGTTTGTTCAAGTGCAGGCAATCACGCCCAAGGCGTTGCTTACGCTTGTAGTTATCACAATATTCATGGCACTATTTTTATGCCCACACCAACACCGCATCAAAAGGTTTCTCAAGTTGCTATGTTTGGTGGTGATAAAGTGACTATCAAATTGGTTGGGGATACATATGATGATTGCCACGAAGCAGCTAAAGAATATGTAGCTGATACAGGTAAAACATTTATTCACCCCTTTGATGATCCGGATGTAATTGCAGGACAGGCAACCATGGCTTTGGAAATTCTAGAGCAGGCAGCAGAACCTATAGACTATATAGTAGTGCCCATTGGTGGTGGGGGTTTGATATCCGGAATCATGAGTGTTTTTAAACAAAAATCGCCTAATACTAAGTTTATAGGAGTTGAGCCAAAAGGTGCTCCTAGTATGTACCAGTCTTTACAAGAAAAGAAGCGTGTTAGACTAGATAATATTGATGTTTTTGTTGACGGAGCTGCTGTTAAAACTATTGGTGAATATGCCTTTGACTATTGCTCGCAGTATTTAGAGGATTTGCTTTTGGTTGACGAAGGTGAAATTTGCCAAAACATATTGGATATGTACACATACGATGCTATTGTAGTTGAGCCTGCAGGTGCCATGTCTGTTTCAACACTTTCTCAATTATCTACAAAAATTAGGGGTAAAAACGTAGTTTGTTTGGTATGTGGTGGTAATAATGACATTACACGCATGGCAGAAATCAAAGAACGCGCATTGCTCTTTAGTAGCCTAAAGCATTACTTTATTGTACGCTTTCCACAACGTACAGGAGCACTAAAGGAGTTTGTGCAAGATATTTTAGGTCCAACAGATGATATTACCTTTTTTGAATATTCCAAAAAAAGCGTCCGTGCCCGAGGCCCAGCCGTAGTTGGAATTCAGATAAAATCAGTAGATGACTTTAAACCATTGTTGAATCGGATGAAAGAAAAGGGTTTTTTTGGAGATTACTTAAATAACAAACCTGATTTATTTCAATTTTTGATTTAGCTTTGCATTGTTATGAAAAATAAGACATGAATATACCAGCTAAATTTGCAATTGAAGCCCCATTCCATCACAATAGTTTTTTAATAAAGGGGGAAATCACAATTTGGGATGGCCCAGCCGCCGATGTTTATTCCTCTATTCAAACACAAAATGCTGATGGTGTGCTTGCACCAACTCATTTAGGTTCTGTACCTATCATGGACGAAGCTCATGCTCTTAAAGCACAAGAAGCAGCTTCTAATGCCTTTGACAAAGGAAAAGGAGAGTGGCCTACCATGAAAGTTTCAGATCGTATTGCTTGTATGGAGCGTTTTGTTACGCTTATGAAGCAACAACGTGATATGGTTGTAAAGTTACTGATGTGGGAGATTGGTAAAAACCTTAAAGATTCTGAAAAAGAATTTGATCGTACGGTAGACTATATTATAGATACAATTAATGAATATAAAGACATTGACCGCGACAGTGCTAAATTTCATAATCACGGTGGTGTTTTTGCACACATTCGACGTGGTCCCATTGGTGTTGTATTGTGCCTAGGCCCATATAACTACCCCTTAAACGAAACTTTTGCGTTACTTATACCTGCTGTTATTATGGGTAACACCGCTATTTTCAAACCAGCCAAGCACGGTGTTTTGCTTATTGCACCACTGCTACAAGCTTTTAAAGAGAGTTTTCCGCCAGGTGTTGTGAATATTGTATTTGGTCGTGGAAGAACTATAGCTTCACCTATCATGAAAACCGGTAAAATTGATGTACTTGCTCTTATTGGACACAGTTCATCTGCCATGTCATTACAAGATTTACACCCTAAGAAAAGTAGGTTGAGGTTGGTCTTGGGACTGGAAGCCAAAAACCCAGGAATCATTTTACCTGATGCAGACATAGAAAAAACAGTACAAGAATGTGTGGCTGGTACCTTGTCTTTTAATGGTCAACGTTGTACAGCCTTAAAGGTTTTGTATGTACATGAGTCTATAAAAGAAGTATTTTTGACCAAGTTTGTTGCAGCAGTTGATGCTTTAAAACTTGGTATGCCATGGGAAAATACATTGCTTACACCATTGCCAGAACCCAACAAGCCAAACTACATTAAAGAATTAATAGATGATGCCAAAGAAAAAGGAGCCAATGTCCTTAACCCAAAAGGGGGGGAGTGTACAGAAAACTTTATTTTTCCTGCGATTCTCTATCCTGTTTCTCGTGACATGCGCGTATATGAAGAAGAACAGTTTGGCCCAGTAATTCCAGTAATCTCATTTACAGATATTGATACGCCTTTGGATGATATGGCGGCCTCATCTTACGGCCAACAAGTGAGTCTATTTGGTAAAGATGTAGATAAACTTGGGCCGCTTATTGATACATTGGCAAACCTTGTGTGTCGTGTGAACCTCAACAGCTCATGTCAAAGGGGACCTGATGTATATCCATTTACAGGGAGAAAAGACTCTGCTGTTAGTACACTAAGTGTACGAGATGCTTTACGTTCTTTTTCAATTAGGACTTTTGTGGCTACTAAAGACACAGAGAGTAACAAAGGAATCTTACGAGAATTGTTAGATACACATAAATCTAACTTTATCTCTACGGATTATGTGCTTTAGTTAATTGTTAAGCATTACTGGCATCACAAGCATGGTGACTTGTTCTCCCTGTTCTAAACCATCCACAGGTGTAATGATACCGGCTCTGTTTGGCAAGGAAAGTTCCAGTTGAACTTCTTCAGAATTTAAATTAGTCAACATTTCTGTTAGGAATCGAGCATTAAACCCTATTTGCATATCGTCGCCTTGAAAAGCGCATCTTAATCGTTCTTCGGCTTTGTTGCTGTAGTCAATATCTTCAGCAGAAATATGAAGTTCTGCGCCAGCTATACGTAATCGGATTTGATGCGTTGTTTTATTTGAGAATATACTTACTCTTTTAACAGTGTTTAAAAGCTGCACACGATTGATATTCATAATATTGGGATTCTCTTTCGGAATCACTGCCTCGTAATTAGGGTATTTACCATCTATAAGTCTGCAAATTATTAACGTATCATCAAAAGAAAACTGAACATTACTATTGTTATAATTAACCGTTACTTCTTCTTCGCTTCCAACAAGTACTGATTTAAGTAGATTTAATGGTTTTTTTGGCATAATAAACTCAGCTGTTTCAGGTGCAACGACATCTGTTCTTTCATACTTGACCAGTTTGTGTGCATCAGTTGCGACAAATGTCATACCGCTAGAAGATAATTGGAAAAACACACCACTCATAACAGGACGCAAATCATCGTTTCCACTTGCAAATATGGTATTGTTAATGGCTGTTGCTAAAGTATCTCCTTGTATACTTAAGGTTGAAGCGTCAACAACTTCTGCAGCTTGTGGATATTCGTCTGCATTGGCATAGGCAAGTGCATATTTTCCTTGATCAGCGCTTATTTCAAGTGTGTTATTTTCTGTTTGTGAAAAAGTTAATGGTTGCTCTGGGAATGTCTTTAGGGTTTCAAGTAACAGTCTTGCAGGAACAGCTAGCTTGCCTTCACTTGTAGATTCAACTTTTAGTGTTGCACTAATGGTTGTCTCTAAATCGGTTGCAGTTATTTTAAGCTGTTGGGGAGCCAGCTCAAACAACACATGGTCTAAAATTGGAAGTGTGTTGCTTGTGTTTAAAACACCAGAAAGGGTTTGGAGTTGGCGTTGAAGTTGTGTACTTGATACAATGAAATTCATGTTCTATCGTGTTTACTTACAAATATATTGTTTAACAAGCCTTTACTAAAACAAATTTATCAACAGCTAAACATCATTTATGAACGCAACTCGTATGGGGTCGAAATATAATAGTCCAAAAAGTGTACTTGCACCACCACCATAGTTCGGACTACCCTTAAATACAGCAAGTTCTAAGTGACCTTGCTGGTTGAATAGGGCTAGTTTTTTCCCTGCTTCTTCTCTTTCCGCCTTTGGTTTATCATAACGAATGGCCTCATGATAGTCGTTAAACACTTCTTTAAAATCATGATTTCGCGCATGTATGATAAATGAACGTTTTCTTCCAACCTTTTGGAATAGTTTTTTGGTAATGTTGGTAACTATATTGCCAAATCTGTCGATATATAAAACATGACCCTGTATTTCATTTCCTTTTGGATGTACAAATGGAACATGCTGCGTAAGCTGTTTGAGAGTGTTTATGGGTGTCCCTATGACACTTAAAGCACCGCCACGATGAATATGGGCAATGGCTTCAACAGCACGCACTTGGTTTGGGTTTGACGATTTGTTAAGTACAACGGTATTGGTGGGTTTTAGTTCGGGCTCCAGTAAGGACAAGAAACCATTATCTGCACATACAAAAAAATGACCGTTTAGTTCAGCAACGATAAGTGCTTGCTCTGGTGTTTGATTGAAGTCTATCCCCACAAAGTGAATACTGCCTTGCGGAAAACTACAATAAACAGTACCTAAAATATAGGCGGCTTGAATAATGTGAAAGGGGTCTATAAGGTGGGATACGTCTACAATTTCTGGTCTATCTAACTGATTATAAAGTTGTGCCTTTAGTGCTGATACATAAGCATCTTGAAGACCAAAATCAGTAGTTAGTGTAATCAGTGGCATTTTAATAACCTTATCTTGATTCAGCAATCTAAAAATTGCTTAATTTTGATTACAAAGCTATTAAAAAAGCAGCCCATGTGGTTTAATTTTTAAAAAACACACATTTGAACGAAATTACAATCGAACTCGCTGAGGTCAATCCAACAGAGTTCTATGGAGGAAAAAGCAACAAAAATGTTGCATTATTAAAGAAGTACTTCCCAAAGATTAAAATTGTTGTACGTGGTAATAAAATAACAGCCTTTGGTGAGGAGGAGTTGTTAGAGCACTTTGAGAAGCAAGTTGACAGGTTGGTTATGCACTATGGAAAATACAATGCTCTTGATGACGATATGGTTCTCACTATACTTCAAAGCGAAGAAGATGATAACTTTGGTTTGGACCCAGACGATAATAAAGTTATTCTTCATGGTGTAGGCGGTAAAATTATAAAAGCAAAAACACTCAATCAGGCTAGATTGGTTAATGCCATGTCTAAAAATGATATGGTTTTTGCTGTTGGCCCTGCTGGGACAGGTAAAACTTACACTGGTGTAGCTTTGGCTGTAAGGGCACTTAAAAATAAGCATGTCAAACGTATTATTCTCACACGCCCCGCTGTTGAAGCTGGTGAAAACCTTGGTTTCTTACCTGGTGATTTAAAAGAAAAGCTAGATCCGTATATGCAGCCATTATACGATGCCTTACGCGACATGATTCCTACCGAGAAGTTAGATCACTACATTGAAAACGGAATTATTCAAATAGCGCCAATGGCTTTTATGCGTGGAAGAACGCTTGACAACGCTTTTGTTATTCTAGATGAGGCACAAAATACTACTCATAATCAAATGAAAATGTTTTTAACTCGCATGGGTAAAAATGCCAAGTTCATGATTACAGGAGACCCAGGTCAAATTGATTTACCAAGACGTGTAATTTCGGGACTAAAAGAAGCTATTTTGGTTCTTGGTAACTTAAAGGGTATAGGTATGATATACCTAGATGACAAAGACGTAATCCGCCACAAGTTAGTCAAACAAGTTATTGAGGCTTACAAACAAACAGAGCACCACAACTAATGCCTATGCAAACCATCATGCAGTCTGACTTGCAACTCAAGGGATGTAAAAGTAAGTACAAAGGAAAGGTAAGAGAGGTTTACCATTTGGAAGATGATATACTTGTTATGGTAGCTAGCGATCGTCTCTCAGCCTTTGACGTAGTATTACCCAAGGGAATTCCATATAAAGGTCAGATTTTAAACCAAATAGCAGCTCATATGCTTGAAGCCACAGCCGACATAGTGCCCAATTGGCTGCAAGCCTCACCAGATCCAAACATTGCTGTTGGTAAAGCTTGTACGCCGTTAAAGGTCGAAATGGTAATTAGGGGGTATTTAGCAGGTCATGCTGCCAGAGAATACGCTTTAGGAAAGCGTGTGTTATGTGGCGCTTTAATGCCAGATGGAATACATGAGAATGATGCGTTTCCAGAACCCATTATAACACCTGCAACAAAAGCCGAGCAAGGAGATCACGATGAAGATATTACACCTGAAGAATTGATAAATCGAAACATTCTTACCAAAGAGGACTACACACAACTTGATAATTATACCAAAGCATTGTTTAAACGTGGTACTGAAATGGCTGCCAAACAAGGTCTTATTCTTGTAGATACCAAATATGAATTTGGAAAAGATCAATACGGCAACATAATGTTAATTGACGAAATTCACACTCCTGATTCCTCTCGTTATTTTTATGCAGACGGGTATGAAGCACGGCAGTCGGCAGGTACACCACAACCACAGCTTTCAAAAGAGTTTGTTCGCCAATGGCTTATTTCACATGGTTTTCAGGGTAAGGAAGGTCAAACGCTTCCCGAAATGTCAGATGAATATATTGCAACTGTTTCGGCTCGTTATATTGAGTTATTCGAACATATAACTGGAAAGGAATTTATTAAAGCTGATCTATCTGACGTGGCAAATAGAATGCAAGGCAATCTAGACTTGTACTTTCAGACCTAGCTTTTCAATTAAGTTTTTATTTACTTGACTATCATAAGAAATCTTGTGCATGCACGGATGGTTTCGCAACCATGTAAGTTGACGTTTTGCAAACCGCCTTGTGTTGGTTTTAATATCTAAGACGGCTTCCTCCAAGTTGTACCGCCCTTCAAAATAACGAAATAGCTCTCTGTAACCAACGGTTTGTAATGCATTGAGGTGTTTGTATGGATGAAGTGCTTTGGCTTCATCAATTAAACCATTTTCAATCATGACATCTACGCGTTTATTGATGTTTTCATACAGCTTTTTCCTTGGCATGGTAATTTCAATGCTAATGACATCGAAACTTCTTTGTGCTTTATTTTGACCCAAGAAAGATGAATAGGGTTTACCAGACGTAGTACATATATATAATGCACGTAACAAGCGTACGTGATTGTTTAGATCTACATATTGAAAATAATCCGGATCAAGCTTTTGAAGTTCTTGCTGCAAGTACTTTAAACCTTTTTCATGGAATTGTTGCTGCCAATGGCCTTTAATTTTTTCAGAAACTTCGGGAAATTTATCCAACCCATGAACTACAGCATTATTGTACAGGTTCGAACCACCAACCATAATCACTACAGGATGTTTTTCAAAATGTTTACGGAGCAGTAGTAGGGCATCTTTTTCAAAATCTCCCACGCTATATGAATCGTGTATGCTTAAATGCTGGATAAAGTCATGTCTAACTCCCTGCTGTTCCCCTTTTGATGGTACTGCAGTCCCAATGCACATTTCTTTGTAAAATTGTCTTGCATCACTGGAAATTATGGGACAGTTTAATAGCTTGGCAAAGGCAGCAGCTAATGCTGTTTTGCCTACTGCAGTAGGACCTGAAATAACAATAAGCTTATGCTTTTTCATTTAAATCAATCACTTGTTTTACCTTGTTTTTTCTAATAAAAGATTGCAAAAGATGACGTGCAGCACGTGAATTTTTCATTGGTGATATGATATTTTTTACCATTCCTAGATTATTAATTTGATAATTTAATTCTGCATATCCAAATCCTTTATATT